>Ga0210394_10000383_pt1 | contig 97283 bp, 81 predicted proteins | sample IncBWC12MmetaG_FD_160121 | JGI IMG/M metagenome (GOLD analysis project Ga0210394, IMG submission 160121) | Forest soil microbial communities from Barre Woods Harvard Forest LTER site, Petersham, Massachusetts, United States - Inc-BW-C-12-M | ecosystem: Environmental > Terrestrial > Soil >...
GCAATGCCGACGTCGTCGTCAACGGCCACGATCACGACTACGAACGATTCGCCCCTCAGGATCCCGATGGCAAGGCGGACGCCAAGCGTGGCATCCGGGAATTCGTCGCCGGTACCGGCGGCAAGAATCTTCGCCCCTTCGGCGCAACGAAACCCAACAGCGAAGTTCGCGATACAACCGCATTTGGCGTTTTGAAACTCACGCTGAAGCCCAACGCCTACGATTGGCAATACATTCCCATAGCAGGAAAAAACTTCACCGACTCGGGTAGCGGCACCTGCCACTGATTCAGGATCCCAGCAGAAGTTAACGACGGCATGTTGATACACCTGAAGCTGAGCTTACGCCCTGAGCTGTCAGGAATTTGATACATTCAGGGGCGCACGCGTGCCCATCCTTTGAAGCAAAGGGTACGGTGCTTATCTTGCCGAGAGGCTTTGCTAATGAAGTCTGCCCCAGGATTATCGCTATGTACTCCTTTTCTATCAGCGTTGAGCCTCCTGCTGTCTTTTTCGGCTGCCGCACAGCTCCCGCCAAAGCTTCTCGTGAGCCAACCTATCGACGAATCGAAAACCGTCACGCTTCGTGGCACTGTGCACCCGCTTACCCGTGCAGAGTCCGATCAGGGACCTGTCCCCGATACGTTTGCCGCGAACCACATGCTCTTGATGCTGAATCGGCCACCGGATCGCGAGGCGGCTCTGCAGCGATTCCTCTCCGACGCTCATAATCCCGGCTCGTCTGTCTACCACAAATGGATCACTCCGGAACAATTCGGCGGACTTTACGGACCTGCCGACTCGGATATCCAGGCCGCCGTAAGCTGGCTCTCTTCCCACGGCTTTCGCGTCAGTTCGGTGACCAAGGCAAAGAGCTTGATTGAGTTTTCCGGAACGGCCGCGAACGTGCGCGACGCTTTTCACACGGAGATTCATCGGTACACCATCAATGGTGAAATTCACTATGCGAACGCAGCAGAGCTGGCGATTCCTGAAGCCCTCATTCCTCTTGTTCGCGGCATTTCACCGATAAACAATTTCGGGCTCAAGCCTGCCGTAGTATCCGGGGGGAAGGCGCGATATTCGCGTTCAACCGGCAAAGCCGCTCCTCTGTTCACGAAACCCGATGGCAGCACAGATTTTTTTGCGATTGCACCGGAAGATTTCGCCACGCAGTATGACGTTGGTCCGCTATACGCATCGGGAGTGAATGGCACCGGCCAGGTCATCGGCATCCTCGGCGTATCGAACATCGATCTAAGCTTGGTGAACGACTTCCGCCAGCTGTTCGGCCTTTCGAACAACCCCACACAGGTAGTCATCGATGGTGGTGATCCCGGAATCGAACCGCTGCCTGGCTCTGATCTTGAAGCGTACCTCGATGTGGAGCTCAGCGGTGCGGTCGCGCCCAACGCTACAGTCAATCTGTACATTTCCGATGGCAGCCAGGTGCAGGACCCGCTCGTATTGGCGGCGCTTCGAGCCATTGAGGATAACCAGGCATCTGTCCTGAGCTTAAGTGTTTCCTCTTGCGAATCCGATCTGGGCCCTTCTGGAAATCAGATGTGGGCTGGCCTGTGGCAGCAAGCAGCGGCGCAAGGGCAAACAGTATTCGTTGCGAGTGGCGATAGTGGCTCGGCCGGCTGCGACTTCGATGGTCAGCAGGCTGCTACGCAAGGCTTGGCAGTGAACGGCATCGCATCGACACCGTGGAATGTCGCGGTCGGTGGCACTGACTTTTTTTACCCTGGCTACGCCTCCGGCCCTTCCAGCGCAGCGCCTTTCTGGAACCAGACGAATGACTCGAGCAACGGGTCTTTGAAGCAATCTCTTCTGGAACAGCCGTGGGACGCTGCGTTCGGATTTAACATATTGGGGAATTCCGAGTCGATTTCCGGCGGCGGTGGTGGCGCCAGCGGTTGCGTGCAGTCCACTAAGGGAACCTCGGGACAAGTGGTTTGCCTCGCCGGCTACGCAAAACCAATCTGGCAAACGGGTCCTGGAGTGCCAAACGATGGAGTCCGCGATCTGCCGGACGTTTCCCTCTTTGCAGGCGCAGGATTGAATTTGAGCTATTACGCGATTTGTGCCAGCACAGGGGATTGCGCCACTACAGGTGGCAGCCAGCCGCAGGTGTCTCTCGTCGGAGGCACGTCAGCTTCGTCGCCCGCAATGGCAGGCTTGATGGCCTTGGTTAACCAGAAGTATGGACGCCAAGGGCAAGCCGATTTCACTCTTTACGCGCTCGCGAGAGCGCAGCTAGGCGTTTTTCACGACATTACATCGGGCACAGACAACGTTCCTTGCCAGCAGGGAACTCCGGATTGTTCGCTCGACACAAATGGCGATGGTTTTTATTCGCTGCAGAAATATCCCGCCGGGCCTGGCTACGATCTCGCTACTGGTCTGGGATCGGTCGATGCCAATGTATTGGTGGCAAATTGGAATAAGGTCTCGTTCCTGCCTACGACGACCACGCTTTCTCTTTCGCCGACGTCTATCGAGCATGGGACTCCCGTCACATTCAGTGCTAGCGTCGCGCCTTTGTCCGGCTCTGGCACGCCGACAGGCGACGTCGCCATCACCGCCACGAGCGATCTTCCACTTCAACGCAACGAAGCGATACCCCTTTCCGGTGGATTGGCCAGTCAGACGGTCGGTTTTTTTCCAGGCGGCACTTATAACGTCAGCGCTCTGTATGCAGGAGACGGCGTTTTTGGTTCGAGTACATCCGCTCCGGTGAGTCTTACTGTTACTCCTGAGCCTAGTTCTATCTATTTTGTCGCTGAGGGCCCCACTGTCACCGTCGTCAATACTGGCGCACAAGGAACTTACGGTGGACGCTGGCTCTTTTCCGCCGAACCGTATGGGATGAACGGGCAGCAGATTTTCGGTCTCGCCACGGGTGTCGTGACGTTCACGGACGGCACCAACGTGCTGGCCGTACCCGTCAATGCTCAGGGAGTTGCCGGATATTCGCCTGCTGCCATGTCGGTTGGTACTCACGCCATTACGATGAGCTATTCTGGCGACGCCAGTTATCAGCCCTCCAACGCGGGTCCATTCACTTTTACCATCGGAAAAGGAACTCCCACGATCCAAATTCCGTTTGTTGTCCCTTCTGTCCCGACTGGTGGAAGTCTCCTCGTCGGCACGGTTCTCGCTGAGCCTGGAACCCCTCCGACAGGAAACGTCACCATTACTCTCGGAGCCACTTCGCTCACTGTACCGCTCGTTCTCGCGAATGAAGACGGCGGCTACGAAGGCGTGGCTTCGGCCACATTCACGAACCTGCAGACTGTCGGCTCGCTTAGTCTCAGCGCAGCCTACGCTGGCGACAGCAATTGGACATGGGCCTCTGCAACGTACCCCACTCCTATCGCTGTGGGCCCCTCCGTTCGCGCCGCGTCGACCGTCGCGCTTTCCGTGTCTTTGGCAAGTATCGATCGGTCCCAGACCACCAGCTACACGGCCACTGTGCAGAGCGCTTCCGCGACAGCCCCGGCTCCTACGGGATCAGTTGTTTTTATTGCTAACGGTCAAAGCCTGCCCGCCGCTTTGGTGCAAACCGGTCCTTCCACTGCCGTAGCTACGAGCTTTTCTGACGCTCTGTCACTCTCTAATGGAAGCAATCAGGTCTTGGCTGTCTATAGCGGGGATGCTGTCTACAATCCCTCAACCAGTGCGCCTGCCACCGTAAACGTGAATCTGACTACGTTTTCTCTCAGCCTCAGCTCATCGCGGGTCATAATTGCCTCCGGTCAATCCGGCAGCGTCCCCATCAATTTAAATGCGATTGGCGGCCTAAACGCTCCGATTTCCTTGTCCTGCGTGACATCCTCGGGGAGCATCGGCTGCACTGTGAATCCTTCCGCGCCCACGGTGAGTGGCCCCACCACGGCCACGCTTACTATTAATGCGTTTAATCTTGTTGCGGTGGCCAGCGCGCCATTGCAAGACAATCGTCCATTCCAGTTATTCGCGGGAGCTGTAGGTCTCTTCGGCGTTCTCATTCTCTTCTCGCACCAACGCGCGAGGCCGCGAGTGCGAGCTTCGCTAAAAATGCGATGGGCCTTTGGATACTGCGCTGTCGCGCTGTTGCTGTTCGCCAATGGCTGTGGTGGAGGAGGCAGTGTAATCGCCCCGCCTCCACCGCCGCCTCCCCCTACAAAAGTCCCCGCGCCTGCCGGCTCCTACAGCGTCGTGGTCAGTGCCACGGCGGGCGGCACCATCCATAACACTAAGCTCCTCGTCGAAGTTCAGTAGCTGCCGGTCGGGCGGTACACGGTTGGCGGCGGAGCCATCCGGAGCCCGACCAGCAAGAATCTTGAAACATTTTGGGGTATCCCGCGCGTCTAACCTGTGACGCAAAGGGTATGGCGCGTCTGCCGTATTACCCACCCAGGCCAAGCCGGTCGAGGTTTGCATCTCGCGTTAGATTGCAGGAGTCATCGATGGAAATGTGGGAAAAAGGGCGCCCGGTGCGCTTGAGCGTGATTGCTGTTTTTGCATGCATGCTGCTTGGGTCGGCGTGCTGCGTGAGCACCCGCGCTGGGCAGCAAGCGCAGCAACCGGCGCCGAACCCGGCGACACGGCCTGTCGGCACGATCAAGACCATTGCGGGAAAAACGATTGTCCTGACGACGGACGCGGGAGCCGAGGTTACCGTCCAAGTGCAGGATGACGCCCGGCTAGTCCGGGTCGAACCGGGAGAAAAAGACCTAAAGAATGCGGCTCCCCTTCCGTTGCAGGATTTGCAGGTGGGAGACCGCATTTTGGTTCGCGGGAAGTTCGCGGACGACGGCAAGACCCTGCTCGCGGCGTCTGTCATCGCCATAAAATCGGCCGACATCGCAGCCAAGCAGGCGCACGAGCGCGACGAATGGCAGAGGCACGGTACTGGTGGACTCGTGAAGTCGGTCGACACCGCCGCTGGTGCGATCACGATATCCACAAATGCAATGGGCGTCGCCAAAGACGTGACGGTGCAAACTTCAAAACAGACGGTGATTCGCCGCTATGCGCCGAACTCCGTGAAGTTCGACGACGCGAAACCCGCCTCTATAGATCAAATTAAAATAGGCGACCAACTCCGCGCGCGGGGAACACGCAACGCGGATGGCACGCAATTGACCGCCGACGAAGTTGTCTCTGGTACTTTTCGCAATATAGCAGGGACAGTCAGCTCGATAGATATTCCGGCGGGAACCATCACGGTGATGGACCTGATCGCGAAGAAAACCATCACGGTGAAAATTACTTCGGATACGCAGCTTCGCAAACTGAGTCCCGTGGTTGCGCAGGGAATTGCGATGCGTCTCAAAGGCGGGTCCGCGGACGCACCTGCGGCAACAGGAGGAACAGCAGGGACCACGGCGGCAAGTGCTCCGCCAAAGCCCTCGGATTCAGCAGCGAGCGCAGGTGGTCAAGCCGGAGGACAAGGCGGTCAAGCGGGTGGTCCAGGTGGGGCTGCGCGGGCTGGCGGAGCACGCGGCAACGGCGACCTGGGACAGATGCTCAGCCGAATGCCCGCGGCGACGCTCGCCGATTTGCAGAAGGGTGATGCCGTAATGATTGTGACGACGGAGGGCACGCAGGAGGGTGGCGCGACCGCGATCACTCTGCTTGCGGGAGTGGAGCCCCTCCTCCAGGCGTCGGGTGCCTCCAGTATCTTGACGCCGTGGACCATGAGCGGGGCGCCGGGCGGAGATGCCGCGCCTTGATGTATGCAATTTACAAAAACGATCTTAAGTCAGGAGAAGGAATGAGATTTTGGTTTATATGCCAGTGCATTATTTTTAGCGTGGCTTTGCTGTTAGCGGCGGCCGCGGTGAACGGAGGGCAAGCGCAGACCGCAACGGGAACGTTGCGCGGTCAGGTGACGGATCCGTCTGGCGCGGCAGTTGTGAGCGCAACGGTGCTGGTCACCACTCCAACTGGAGCAGCTACGACGGCCACTACGAGCCGGGATGGCATGTTCGAAGTGACCGGATTAGCTCCGGGAAAATACGGCGTCAAAGTCATCGCGCCGGGGTTTACAACATTTGAGAACTCAAGCGTTGATATTGCTGCTGGGCAAGCGCAAAAGCTGAATGTATCCATGACCATCGAGGTGCAAGAGGAGAAGGTCGAGGTCTCGGAAACGACGACGAAAGTCGACGTAAATCCAGAGAATAACGCAGGCGCGATTGTAATGCAGGGAAAAGATCTCGAATCGCTTTCCGACGATCCGGATGAGTTGCAGTCCGAATTGCAGGCGCTCGCCGGACCTTCTGCAGGCCCCAATGGCGGCCAGATATATATCGATGGATTTACGGCGGGGCAGCTGCCTCCGAAAGCATCTATTCGCGAGATTCGCATCAATCAAAATCCGTTTTCAGCGGAATACGACAAGCTCGGTTACGGCCGCATCGAAATCCTGACGAAACCCGGCACCGATCAATTCCACGGGCAGTTTTTCCTCACCGGAAACACCGCGGGATTTAACTCCCGCAATCCTTTTGAAGATTTGCCGGAGGGAACGCAACCGCCGGGTTACTACACGACGCAGTGGAGTGCCAACGTCGGCGGACCGCTGAGTAAGAAAGCCTCGTTTTTCTTCAACATCGAACGGCGGGATATCACCGATCTGTCGGTAGTGAGCGCGACAATCGTGAATCCAACGACCTTTGCGATTGAACCCTTCAGCGACGCCGTCGCCAACCCCAAGACCCGCCTCAATTTGGGCCCGCGCCTCGACTATCAGGTCACGCCCACGAATACCCTGAGCGTTCGATACCAGTATTGGCGGAACGTGGAAACGGCTGATAACGTCGGTTCCTTCAACCTGGCATCTCTGGGGACGAACTCCACAAACGTCGAAAATACGCTCCAGGTGACGGACACGCAGACAGTAAGTCCGACGATCATCAACGAGACGCGCTTTCAGTATATTCGCGAGAGCAACAACGGAAATCCGTTGACCACGACCCCCCAGATCAGTGTGCCCGGATCATTCGCCTCTGGAGGAAACACGAGCGGAATTAACACGGACACGCAGAACCGGTACGAACTGCAGAACATCACCTACATCACCAGAGGCAAGCACGCTTTGAAAGTCGGTGGCCGCCTGCGAGACACCATCGACAATACTGCATCGAACGCCGTCTTCAACGGATCGTACTCGTTTGGCACGCGGGTTGACCCGACCGTTATCGGCTGCGACATCCCCAATCCTCCCACGACGTGCCCGACGATTACCGGCATCAACGCCTATCAAATTACACTCATGGGAATCGCCGACGGCCTTACCCCGGCCCAAATCCAGCAGGCGGGCGGCGGAGCCAGCTTTTATTCCTTGAATTACAACACTGCGGGGACGGCAGCCACGAGGGTCAACTATTTCGATGGCGCTCTGTTTGCGCTCGACGATTACAGGTTTCGTCCAAACATCACCGTGAGCTACGGACTTCGTTACGAGACGCAGAACAACCTGGGCGACCACGGCGATTTCGCGCCGCGCATCGGAATCGCCTGGGGCATTGATGGAAACGGCAAAAACAAGTCGGCAAAGACCATCTTGCGTGTGGGCTACGGCATTTTTTACGACCGCTTCACGGAAAATCTCGTTTTGCAGCAGCAGTTGCAGAACGGTTTTATCCAGCAGCAATTTCTGATCCAGAATCCTCTATTCTTTAATCCGAACCAGACCATCTTGCCGACAAGTCCGCTCTTTCCAACAACGGCCACATCCACGCAATCGATTTACGTACAGAATCCTAATCTGCGCACTCCGTATACGATGCAGACTGGCGTCACGCTCGAGCGCCAGCTCTCCAAATTCGCAAACCTCTCCGTTACCTATTTAAACGCCCGTGGTAATCATCAGTTCTATTCGAATTTCATCAACGCACCTGCCGTCACGCCGGGTCAGCCGGTGCCGCCCCCGCCCAACCAGATTGAGTATGCCTATCAGTCGGAAGGCGTTTTCAAACAGAATCAGCTGATCGTGAACAGCAGCGTGCGCCTTCCGACTCCGCACGGACCCATCAAAGACCTCTCCGTCTTCGGCTATTACACATTGAACTACGCGAACAGCGACACGTCTGGTGCGAATTTCTTTCCCTCCATCCCAGGTGATCCAAGCGCGGATTACGGCCGAGCCTCCTTTGATATTCGCCAGCGCATCTTCTTTGGAGGGACGATCGGAGTGCCTTATGGTTTCCGGCTCAGCCCGTTCATGATCGCCAGCTCGGGCATTCCATTTAATGTCACCACGGGCCGGGATATTTACGGTGACGCGCAATTTAATGAGCGCCCTTCTTTTGCTACTTGCGGCTCTGGCGCTCCAACCGGAGTCATTCAGACGGCCTTCGGATGCTTTAACGCACTTCCTCAGCCGGGCGAGACTCCTATTCCCATTAACTACGCGACGGGGCCGGGACGATTCGTATTCAATTTGCGCCTGAGCAAGACGTTTGGCTTTGGGCAGAAGAAAGAAGCGAACGCAGCGAGCGGCGGCCCGGGCGGCGGCACGTTTGGCCGCGGACCGGGCGGACCAGGAGGAGGAGGACGCGGCGGCGGAGGTGGCGGAGGCGGCCCGATGTTTGGAGGCGGCGGTTCTTCGAACTATCGCTACAATCTGACGTTCAGCATCAGTGCGCGAAACCTGTTCAACAATGTAAACTTCGGAACGCCCATCGGCAATCTGAGCTCGCCACTTTTTGGCGAAGCGAACTCGCTCGCAGGGCAGCCCTACGCCTCTTCGACAGCGAACCGCCGCATCGACTTGCAAGTCCAGTTCACGTTCTAATAGTCGCAAATCTTTTTTGGCCTCCGGCAGGGAACTGATGAGGAATTGCCCGGAATAATCGATGAAAAGGCGCAAAAAGAAAATTCTGGACGTAGGAGTGGAGGCAAGGCGCGCGGCCCGCAACTCCGGAATTGCGCCTTCCGCTACACGCGTCATCGCGGATAAGCGAAAGTATCCAGCCAAGCACAAGAAAAAGTGGCTCGAAAAAGAAGCCGAATAATCTCACCTTGGAGTGCGGCAGCTCTGCTGCCGCTTTCCTCGGTCGCTCGCACCAATTCTTCATCTGGCGAGGCTCAATAGGTCCGGACCGGACCTAATTTTTCGAACCTCACCCAGGCTTGTGTGCAGGAACGGATTCGCCGGAAAGAAAAAGCGCCGAAGGCGCAATCTTCTTGCGTTCAGCAAGCGCCGCGGCAATCGACTCCAAATCTTTCTTATCAAAACCCATGCAACTGACTTTGACGGTTCCGTCCGTCTCGATCAGAAAGATCGTGGGAACGCTAGTAAGCCCGTAGGCATTGGAAGCCGGATAGCCCTTTTGCTTTTCATCAAGGGCCATCGGAAAGGTGACCCCGAACTCCTTTGCAAAATCTTTCGTATCGCGGGCGTCATCTTGCGAGACGCCGAGAATTGTCGCCCCGTCGCCGCCATAGCGTTTGTAGATGCGCTCAAGAAAAGGGAACGTAAACTGGCAAACGGGACACGAAACTTTGAAGAACGCGGCCACCACGGGCCCCCGTTCCGTCAGTGTTTGCAGTGAATACTCTTTTCCATCCAGCCCCTTGAGGGAAAATCCCGGCGCCTTATTTCCTGCCACGATGTGAGTCATTTCTTTGTTCGCCCCCAGCCGACGCAGAGTGCGCTGCAAAATCGTCATCTGAAAATTGTAGCGCAGTCTTCGGCCGCACAGGCAATGAGCGCCTTCGGAATTAATGGCCCTGCCTTGTGGCGTACTCCAACCCGGCTTGCGCACGTTCATCATCAGGATTCTGCGCCAGGATGCCTCTGTAAGTTGCCTGAGCGTCAGCGTAGCGCCCCGCGTGCAGCTGCGTTTGACCGAGAGTAAGAGCTGCGCCCGGCATTTTGGGATCGAGCGCAATCGCCTGCCGGAACTCAGGAATGGCGGAGTCGAACTGGTTCTTCGCGAGTAAAACAAGCCCGAGTCCAAAGTGCGCGAATGCTTCCTTCGGCCTTTGCTCCAGCACATGCTGGAAAAATACCGTAGCTTCATCGAGCTTTCCAAGCTGCAGAAAAACCGACCCAAGTTCCTTCTGATACGTGATGTTGTCTGGATCCGCGGCGTACGCCTTTTGCAGCGCCGCGATCGCATCGGGATACTGCCCTCTGCTGATATACACCTTGCCAAGCAGTTCCTGCCCGGGCGCGAACTCCGGCTCGCGCGCCGTCAACTGCTGTAATTGCGCCAAAGCTTCGTCTGTTTTCTTCTCGGCGAGCAAGTGTTGAACGCTCGAAAGCTCGCTCACACCTCTGGTGAGTTTTTTGGCGGCGATGGCGGAGCCGACTAGCGCGATAGCTGAGAGAATGACAACGAGAGACAGCCGCGTGCGGCGCGCATCTTCGTTGGCTCCAGCAGCGGGCAGCGCCGTTCCAACGGCGAGTCCCATCACGAGCCCGCCGATGTGCGCAGCGTTACTGATTCCCGGAAGTGCTCCAAACGCCAGGTTGTAGGCAATAAAAGTGCCCAAGCTTCCCAGCATTCTGCTGTTGATTTGCAGGTGAGATGGCGTCTTCTTCAAGTAAACGTAGGAGACCAGCACGCCGGCCATTCCAAAAATCGCGCCGGATGCTCCCGCCCCCGCAGCCATAGGGTGCCAATACACGCTCACGATGCTGGCAAAAATGCCGCTCACAAAATAGGCAATCAAGTAGGACGCGCGCCCCATCAACTGCTCCGCCGCCCGCCCCAAATTCCACAGGCACCACATGTTCAGTCCGATATGAACGATGCCGAAGTGCACGAACATGCTGGTGATCAGCCGCCACCATTGCCCGTTCAATGTGAGGGGTCCAAAGTCCGCGCCGAACGCGATCGCCTGCTGCGGGGACGGAAGGAAGGGAGATACTCCGCGCAGCACCATAACGACGAACACCAACGCATTCAATCCAATCAGTATTGTGGTGATGAGAAAGGAAGGAGTAACGAAAACTTGCCCGGAAGCCGGAATCCCGGCCCGCGCCATTTGCGCCAGCCGCGCTTCACATTCAGGGCAGTTCAGCGACGTTGGCGAGTCGCTGAAATCGCGACCAAAATCATTTCCACACTGTGGGCAGCGTTGAATGGGCATAAAAAATAATAACAGCTTTTAAGAAATAGCCGCGCGCTCCCCGGAATAGCAACGGAAACCAGGATCAGTGGATTTGCTTTGTCTTGCGCTGCATGTAGTCCATCAACAAATACTGGCCCAGCGTGTAAGGCGTCGTGAAGTAGGCCTTGCCGCGGCACATCTCCGTGATTTTCTGCACGAAATGAACGAGGCTGTAATCGCTGGCGAGCATAAACGTATTGATCATGATTCCCGCGCGCTTGCACTTGTTCACTTCTTCGAGAGTTTGCCCAACGACAAACGGGTCCAGTCCAAAAGCATTCTTATAAATACGGCCGTCTTCAAGCGTGAGAGCCGACGGCTTTCCGTCCGTGATCATGATGATCTGCCGCATGTCTTTTTTCTGGCGCAGCAAAATGCGTTGCGCAAGCCGCAGTCCTTCGCGCGTGTTGGTGTAATACGGACCAACCTGCACGCGCGCAAGTTCGCCGAGAGGAATTTCTTCCGCGCTATCGTGAAAAAGGACCAAGCTCAGCGTGTCCCCGGGATACTGCGTGCGAATCAGGTGAGAAAGCGCCATTGCCACGCGCTTCGCTGGCGTAAACCGGTCCTCGCCATAGAGAATCATGCTGTGGCTGCAATCGAGAAGCACGACGGTCGCGCACGAACTGTGATATTCGCACTGATGCACCATCAAATCGGAATAACTCATCTCGATCGGAACTTTTGCGCCTTGCCGGCGCACCGCATTAAAAAGCGTTTCACTCACGTCCAGATTCATCGTGTCGCCAAACTCATAAGGGCGTGAAACGCCGCCAGACTCGATCCCCGTCGATAGGTCGCGCGTGTCGTGACGCCCAAAACTGCTCCGGCCGAGCGAGCCAAGCAAATCCTGCAAAGTTTTGAAGCCGAGAAAGTCGATCGTTTTGTCCGTAATTTCGAATCGTGCATCCGGTGGCTTTTCGTGTGGCTGGCCAAGTTGCCCCCGCGCCGAAGTCTGCGGCGGCGGAGTCACTTGCGGCGGCTGCTGCGGATTAATGTAACCTTCCTGCGCAAGTCGCTCCATCAGCTTTTCGATTAAATCTTTGACCGCTTGGCTGTTCTGCGCATCAGGGTTTTGCAGCATTTCGCGCAACTCTTCGCTCATCGCGTCCTCGGAAAGCAGTTCGCCCTCTTGCAGCGCGCGAAGAATGGCTTCGCGGAGAGCTTCCATCGAGCGGTCCGGATCCATCTGCGATACGCCATAAAATTGCGATTCAAACCCGCTCTGCAGGAAAAAATCCCCCATGCGCTTGACGAGTTCTTCTAGGTCGATGGCATCGGCCGGTTCGCCGACGTATTTTCCATAGCGGATGAATTTCATAGCTAGCGTTCCTTAAGCGTACTCGTCACTAAAACCAGACACCTCGTCACGATGTTCTTCGAACTAACGATCTTCCCTCGGGTCGTCAATTGAATTGCCGCCGCGGCGGCCGGCCCGGATTTTCGCGCTGCTCCGCCTGCTGCTTCGGCTTGTCCGCATAGAATCCGCGTTCTTCGCTCCGTCCAATTCGCCGGTGCGCCCAAAGCCCTTCAAGAATCATCTCCGCCGCGGACGCCGCCGCAGCTGCATCCTTGCGATCCTGCACGCCCAGCCGGCCAATGTGTTCCATCAACCCCTGAATTTTCGAGAGCTGCTGATAGCGATCGGAAGTGGTGGCATGCTCAGGGAGTTTTAGCTCCCCGCCGATCTCAAACCACTGAATAACTGGCTGAAAACTAACTTCGGCAAAATGTTTGCTAAACACTCGCCCGACCGCCGTCCGAATCAGTTCCCGAGCAATCGTGTCGGCCCCTTTGAGCTCGCCTTCGTATTCCAGCTCCAGCTTGCCGGTAATTGCCGGAAGCGCCGAATAAACATCGGCGATGCGCGCAACCGAAGCCTTCTCACCGGTGCGAGCCGCCCGCTGCTCGGCGCTACTGACAAGGCTTTCAAGCGTCGTAATGGGCAGGCGCTGACTGACGCCAGACCGGCGGTCAACGCGCTTATCCTCCCGAGCCTGAAACGCAATCTCTTCCACAACGTTCCGAAGATAAGCAGGCACCTCCACCTTCCGCACTGCATCGCGCGCAACCCACGATTCCTGCGCGGTGATAGCCATCCCTTCTTCAAGAGTAGAAGGATAGTGCGTACGAATTTCCGCGCCAATGCGATCCTTCAGCGGAGTGATGATTTTTCCGCGCGCCGTGTAGTCCTCAGGATTCGCCGTGAAAACGATAAGCACGTCGAGCGGCAGCCGCAGCGGGTAACCCTTAATCTGAATGTCGCCTTCCTGCATGATGTTGAATAATCCCACCTGAATTTTCCCTGCGAGGTCGGGCAGTTCATTGATAGCAAAGATCCCGCGATTAGCTCGTGGGAGCAATCCGTAATGAATCGTCAACTCATCCGAAAGATCGCGTCCACCGCGAGCAGCCCGGATCGGGTCGACGTCGCCTATAATGTCCGCCATCGTCACGTCGGGAGTAGCAAGCTTTTCCACGTAGCGATGATCGCGCGGCATCCAGGCAATAGGCGTGCTGTCGCCCTCAGCGGCCACTTTCTCGCGGCACGCCCGGCAGATCGGCAGCAGCGGGTCGTCATTAATTTCGCAACCCACGACGACAGGAATCTCCGGGTCGAGAAACTGCGCCAACCCGCGAAGAATGCGGCTCTTCGCCTGTCCACGCAGGCCCAAGAGAATGAAATTGTGGCGCGAGAGCAGTGCATTAATGATCTGCGGAATCACGGTATCTTCGTAGCCGTGCACACCGGGGAAAAGCGGCTCGTTCTTTTCGATCATGCGCAGCAGGTTTTGGCGCATCTCGTTCTTCACCGAGCGCGAGAGCGTGCCCGCGTCGAAGTCCGGAATGCGCTTCAGCTCACCCAGAGTGCGTGCCCTCGGGTGTCCTGCGGATTGCATCGAAGTGCTTGCCGTCATGAGGCCTCGTTCCGCGTCCCGACCACCTCGGGGCGCACAGAATCCTAACTCAATCCTTGCTAATTCAAACCATGTCCATTGCCACCGGCGCGCTGGCGCATCACGCCTGTCTTCTGTAGATGCGGCGCCCACGCGCGAAGATACCCGACCAGCCGCTCCTGCCGGTCCGCTTCCGAGCGAAGTTCGAGTATCTGCTGTTTCCAAAGCAGATCCATCGGTAGAGCACCAGCGATGACGAACGAAATTTGGCCCGTCTGGTCGCCGTCCGTGTTTTTGGGGTAGTCCTCGAAGATGAGCGTGTGGCAAGTCTCGTAAAGCTCCACAAGCTCGCGCCGCATCGATGGATTCGCTGGCGACTCCCGGTCCTCAAGGTAATCGATTTGGCCTTCGAGGAGCGGATTCTCTTCGAAAAATTCGATCACCCGGAAAGGTTCGCGCCCCATCGTCAAAATATCCAATGTCTTGTCGTCGTAGCGCTTCACGACTTCATTGATCTCCGCAGTACACCCTACGCGTGTAACTCCCTTGGGAAGCGCCAGCAGAACGCCAAACTCAGATTTCTCTTTCAAGCATCGTCCCACCATCTCAAGATAACGCGGTTCGAAGATGTGCAGGGGAAGGTCTGCGCCGGGGAGAAGAACGACGTTCAGTGGAAAGAGCGGAATGCGATCTGGCCGCATTGTTCCTGACCAAATCATACCAGAGGGGCGGGTCAATGGGAGATGAATGCCACGCGAGCCTGTGAAGCGGGTAAGCGTCGTGTGTCAGGAAAGTTCGGCGAGAAGCGTTTCCATCTCGGAGCGGGCGTGATCGTCGCGCTTCTTCTCTGCGGCGGCAATGCCCGTTGTGAGAACTTGTTTAGCTTCATCCGCTCGCGATTCGCGCGCTAGAAATTGGCCAAACATCAAGTACGCAGGAATATAGTCGGCATTGCGTTCGAGGAGCGCGCGGAAGTGTATGTCCGCGGCAGCGGGATCGCCGCTATTCATGCACTCCATCGCCAGGCCGTAGCGAGAGAAAGCGTCGTCGGGCTTTTTGGCGACGAACTCTTCGAGCATCTGGCGGCGGGTTTTCTTTTGGTCCGGCATGGTTTGCTCCCGTATTATACGGGGAAAGAGACTGCGTCCGAAAGACAGGCGGGTTGTTGCGGCTTTCGCTGTGCTGCAAGGCGCACAGGCAAGAGTGCCTGTGCTACAAAGGGGAACGAATGAAGCGCAAGCATCTGGTGAAAAGTGAAATGAGCGGGGAACTGGCGTTGAAGGGAAAGCCTGTCAGCGCATCTCGGTCGGAGATGACGGAGATTGTTTTGCCGGCGCAGACGAACCCCTTGGGAAAATTGCTCGGCGGGCAAGTAATGCATTTGGTTGATATGGTGGCAGCGATGGCGGCGCATCGGCACTCCAACAGTTACGTCGTTACTGCGTCGGTGGACTACATTGATTTTCGCAACGCCGTGAACCTGGGTGAGATCGTCAATTTGAAATCGCAAGTGAATAGAGTTTTCCGGACTTCTATGGAAGTTGGCGTCGAAGTTTATTCCGAAAATGCGATGACGGAGGAGCGGAAGCATACGACGTCGGCGTATGTAACCTTTGTGGCGATCGATGAGCACACGCGCCTACCCAAGCCAGTAGCGCCGCTCATCGTGAAAACGGCGGAAGAGAAGCAGCGCTTTCGAGAAGCAGCGCAACGGCGCAAAGTTCGGCTTGCATTGCGCTTCGGCAAAAGACATATCGTTAGCTGATACCAGCCGAGCGTTTCACCAATGTTCGGTCTACATTTAGCTGACGCCGGCGACCCAGCGCGGTGTAGTCGTTGGCCAGGCGCTGCCGCCTTCCGGCTCTTCGGTGATCGCAAGGGCCTTTGTGTTGTCCATGGACTCCGGCGGATTTGAAACCAGCATGACGAATTTCCCGTTTGCATCCGGCCAAGTCATCATCGAGGGCATGGGCTTGGCTTTCGGGTCTTTAGGAATAAACCACAATTGCAAAACGTGATGTTCAGATGGCATGGGAATTTTGTCACCCATGACGACGATTCCTAGTTTTGAATTCCATTTGGCTTCGAGTTGAAGCCCCTGGGCATCGTGTCCTGCCGGAGTAATTTTCACAGAATTCGGATCCATCAAAATCATGGCTTTGCGCTTTTCGAGGGCTAGCTGCTTTTCGATCTTCTGGCGTTCACCGTCAAGTGTTGCGGCGCGATTGTTCGCCTCTCGAATTTCAGTTTGTAGCTGACGCGTGTTCCACGCGGAATAGACGGAGAAGACAAGCAGCGCCGCCACGCCAGCCCACAGCCAGAAGGGAATGGCGCTCTTTGCGGGCATGACGTGTGGCTTCGTTTGCGCTTGCGCTTCCGCGCGGACGGTTTGCATCAGGCGGCCCTTGAGCATGTCCGAGGGGGCAGATTCGGGAGCCGTGTAAGCGAGTTGGCTGACGAGCCAGCGCGCTTCTTCGACCGCCTTGGCGCAGTCCGCGCAACCCGTCGCGAGATGCGCTTCGAGCGCGGCGCGGTCTTCGGGATCGAGCGCGCCTAGAGCGTAGGCTTCGATCAACTCACGGAATTGGTCGCAGTTTTTCACGTTGCCTGCAATCCTTCTTTCAGGCGAAGCAAACCGTTTCTTATCCAGCTCTTTACCGTACCGAGCGGTTCCTTCAAAGCCGCCGCGATTTCTGAGTGGCTCAAACCTTCAAAGTAGGCTAGCTCGATAGCCTTTTTCTGCTGTGGACTGAGCGAAGCCATCAGTGCACGGACGCGTTCTGCGCGGCGCTTTTCGTCCAGAGCTTTTTCATATTCGGGGGCAATGACGGCGGACGGCAGCTCGTCGGGCAGATCCTCGCGGCGGCGCTGGCGTTCGCTTTTCAGGCGAAGATGATCGAGGGCGCGATTGCGCGCCATAGTACACAGCCAGGGGACAAACGGGCCGCGCGAAGAATCGTATTGATCGGCGTTGCGCCAGAGTTGAAGGAACACATCTTGCACGACTTCCTCGGAAGTCGAAGCCTGCTGGAGGATGCGCAGGACCAGCCCATAGACGAGGCGCGCGTGGCGATCGTAGAGCTGTTCAAAGGCGTTCACGTCTTTTTGAAGAAGGCGCGACAGCAGCGTCGCGTCAAGCGACACTTCGCGGTGACCAGCAGATGTGAAAGCCGCCAGGAACACTAGAATCGGCTTCTTCCTCTCCTCAAAGAGAGTACGGCGAAAACGGCCATTTGGATGACGTCCGGGTCTTGGTTTCTGTCATCGCGAACTTGCTCCTGTGACGCTAGAGCGAATTTCGTCGGCCACGGCGAGGGCATGTTCGATGCAGGCGCCGATGGCCGGTCCGCGGAGATAGTTTCCCACAAGCTTCAGATTCAAGAGAGAAGAAGATTCGCGTTCGAGAGCAGCGATCCGCGCGGTGTGGCCGATGTTGTATTGAGGGAGCGCTCGCGGGTAGATCTCGACGTTTGAGAAAGTCGGTTGGTTGCGGAGGGAGAGAATTGGCGCAAGCTCTCGATGAACCATCGAGACCATGTCTTCGGCGGAGAGCGCGACGGCCTGGGGATCTGTCGCGCCGCCGATGAAACTTGTGAGCAGAACGGAGCCTTGCGGGGCGCGGCCAGAAAATAACGAAGAGTTCCAGACGGTTCCAAGTGTGCGGAGTTTTTCAGAGCGCGGGATGAGAAAGCCGAAGCCTTCCAGAGAGTGTCCAACATCTTGCTTGTTGTATCCGAGCGAGACTGCCGCGAGGGGAGCGTATTCGATGTCTGCAAAGGACGCGGCAACTTCAGGCCGGAGGAGTTTCGCGGCAGCGTACGTTGGCACCGCGAGAACGAGACGGTCGGCGATGATAGTTTCGACGCTAGATGAAGTCTTAGCGTCGACTATAAACGATTCTGTCGATTGTGTTCTGCCTGATTCCGGGATTCCGTTGCCGCTCCGCCGCATCGCTGTGACTTCGACACCGCAACGCAACGCAGGGCCTAGATTTGCGGCGAGCGATTTGATGAGCGTTTCGTTTCCGTCGCGAAAACTTTGAAGAGTTGGGCGTTGTCTTGGGCCGCGTTTGGATTTCGCGGCGCGGATCATGCCTCGGATTACGCTGCCGGCGGAGCGTTCGGCTTCGTGGAGTTGGGGGAACGCGGCGCGGAGGCTGAGTTTTTCCGGGTCGCCGGCGTAGATGCCGGAAACGAATGGGCCGACGAGTTTCTCGAGGAGTTCCGCGGAGAATTTGCGGCGTGTGAAGGCGGCGACGGATTCGTCAACGTAGGGGGGAGCGCTGCGGCCGATCGCGTCGCGGAGGATGCTCCATTTTGTTTTCGCGTTGAAAAGGGAGGAAGCGAAGAAGGCTGGCGGACTGAGAGGCGCTGGTTTAAGTTGGCCATTGATGAGGAGAAATCTGGGCGCGCCGTGCGGGGCTTCGACTAATTCGTTTTCGAGGTTGAGGTCGCGGCAGAGTTGCAGGAGTTGAGGAGTACCGCTGAAGCTTTGCGGGCCAAATTCGAGGAGGAAGCCGTCGCGGTGCTCGGATCGGATTACGCCGCCGGGGTGGGGGGCGGCTTCGACAATTTGGACGTCGAGGCCGGATTTGCGCAGGTGGTAGGCGCAGGCGAGGCCGGAGATTCCGGCGCCGACGATTAGGACTGGGACGTGGGTGGGCATGGGTTCGTTTGGTTGCCGAGATGGGGCGCAGCATGCTGCGGCACTACAAACTGCGACCGGGAGACATCGTATCATTTTGAATTCGTTATCCGTGCCCCGTGACCTGCGAACCGTGTCCCGTGCAAGAGCGACGGGGCGATGGCTCGCAGTCCGTCGTTGGTGAAGGTTCAAGCGTTCGGCGTTTGAATGCTGAAGGTGGGAAGCGGTCATTCTTGGAAGGATGGCCCTACGGGCCGGGGCTTGGGCAGCAGGAGACCCTCCCCCTGGATTTTTTGTAAGCGTTGCGGATAAAGGACTTACTCTGGCGGGTGCGGAGCTGGCAGTCGACCCTTCGAGACTCAGGGCAAGCGGCTCACAGCGCACAGCTCGAGATAGTGGAGGCAGCAGGATTGGGAGTGGGGAAGCGGTCATCCCCCGAAGAAAGACTGGGCCGGGATCTCCGGTGGGGGCGGCACCCTCCCCCTTGTTTTCTGTAAGCGTTGCGGATAAAGGAGTTACGGTCATTACAGTCAGAGGCGGGCGATGCAAGTCCAGGTGCGGACGCACGAGCTTGGACGGATCGACCGGGGAGACGAATCGGGTTGGTCTTAACGCAGAGTGCGCGGAGTTCACAGAGGACAAACGGCGAGGCTGGGTGCCCCCCACCCGGGGGTGTCCACGAGTTATGAAGTAAATGGTTGAGGGGACTGGGGTTGCGGGCGTTCCTGCGTGTGCGCAGAGCGGTAGCGAGCAGCGAGAGTAAGAAGAAGAAAAGGATAACGCAGAGACGCGGAGGGCGCACAGGTTTCGCAGAGAAGAGGGGGACGCTCGGCGAGGCTGAAAAGCGATGTTCACGGTGTATGTTACCGCAACCATTGATGACTTGTAAAGTTATTTCTCATGTAGTAATGATTCGAACGGCGTGGGCATTAGATGTAAGTTGATAAGAGGACTGAGGATGCGCGAGAATTTGGTGCTCAAAATTGGTGTTTGTGCGAGGCCGGGCTAAAGCCCGTAGGTTCCGAGGCGAACGAAGTCAAAACCCGCACCCTCAAGACCGGAGGGTGCGGCACCCGGCTAAGTCAGTTTCCTGGTAGCGAAGACGCGGCACGACGGCAGAAAATGTCTATCGCGTAACACTGCACTTACTGCCAGGTGATCCCAAGGTCTCCCCACACGATTCAAATAGTAACTTTCGGGCGTCCTGAAGTGGTGGGGAGCAACTTTCCACCCATCGCGCGGATTCCATTTATCCTCGTATGACATGCTCGGCTCCAAACTGCAGTTTGCCCCCTCCAGCAAATACTGCCCGTTTGTATCCTCTGCCTCGAGTATAGACGGCGAGGCCTCAACAGCCAGGAAGTCGTTTCTTGCCAGTTCGTACACCTCTTCCATTTCGAGCAATGCGGCCAAGTCGAGCGTTATTCCAGCAATGTATGAGGTGGGGTTGCGCGGCAGTTGGACATGCTCGAACGACCCGCCGAAGAGATATCCCACCTCCTCGTCCGACTTAGAATAGGCGCCAGCCAGACCCAAACCGCTCCCCTCGTAGTGGTCCCCAACCCACGCGATTACGCCTTTCAACCAATCTTTTATATCTTCGCCACGCTCCATGGCAGCCAACAAGAGAATCGGAGGGATGAGTGAAACCGCCCAGCGGTCGGAAATTGGGTGCCTTACTCCAGGGTTGGCGCGAACAAAATCCACTAGAAGGTGCCCAATGCCCTCATCGCGCTTTGCTTCTTCGATGTCTAGGAGGCCCTGTAAACCTACGAATTCCGCTATCCTTAGACACCTAACGGGGTATGTGACGTGGGCGGACGGAGCTGGGTGGGCCCAAATAATACTTTCCGGCGTGATCCCCGAATTGCGAAGTCGTGTCGTCAGCTCGGATGCATAGAAGCGAAAAAGATATCGACCAGTATCTGCTACGAATAATCCTGTGGCGTCTGGTTTCTCGATGCCATGCGTTGATGCCCAAGCCGCCCTAACTAGGCAAAGAGCCGAGTAGCAGGCTAGGTCCAATCTTTCGCGCTGCTTAAGCCGATTCGCCACAATAGAGGCGATGATTGCCGATCCAAGTAAGGTATCCGCCGAACCCACCCAGGCGCGGGACATCCGCTCGATCTTTTTCTCGTCGCTCTTACCTTGGTCTACTTCCCCGAGCAAGGCGAGAAGCGGCCCCTCGATAGCACCAGCGAAAATTACCTCTGCGTTCCCTAAAATAATCTCGACAAGTGATTCGCGGTCCCAAATCTCGATGTCAACCTCTCCTTGGGACCTTAAGTAGTCTTTGTAGTCCTGAGCTGCCAGAGCCGCGCCACCCACAAGTCGTCCAGTTGTCACGAAAACCGCTTTGCGAGGCAATTCTTTATTGAAGGAAGGATGAGCAAGAGAGTTGGTGCGCAACAGGTCAAGCTGGCTGCGACAGCTACCCCAGTCTGAGAGCGAGAGATTGCCTGCCTTTGATTGGAAGGCAAATTGGAATTCAGATTCGCTCTCCCTCCCTCTGGCTATGAAGTCTTTTCCAAACTCAAATGACCCGTGCAAAAAATGGACATCCTTGAAGCCCTTCGCCCGAAGAATAGCCACGAATGGAGCGTCAAATTCTCGCTCCTGAAGGCCATCAAGATAGCTTCCGATGACGTCGGCGATCATTATATTCCTGCTTCTTCCTCTGCATCATCTGTTCAAATTTACTGTTCTGCTCTGGAGTTGGCGGCGGAAGCTTCCAAAGAGCCTGCGCCATGTCTGGATGCATGATCAAAGTAGGCATGACCGCCTTGCCTTCTTCGTCGAATTCGATATCCATCTTCTCCAACGCTTCGAACAGTAGCTCGTGGCTCGGCGGCCGCCCCTTGGCATCCGTACCTGTTCCTGCGGCCTCTGATAGCCGATCCAGGTATCGAAAAAACTGGGGCATAATTGTCCGAATCCCGTCTTCCGCCGCATCATCAATCGCGACTAAGAGACTTTCCACATTTCCTGAGATCGCGTCCTTCACGGGAAAACTGAAGGGCGACTTCACCAAAACCGGTTCATTCTCAACGACCTGTCCAGATGGCAGTGTGTTTCGAACAACGGGGACAACCGGCATCTTGACTCTCTTAATGCTTCCAAGAACCGGCTCTTTCTGATTCATTAGTTCGTGTATGGCCGCGTATGTAAAAGTGGAGAAGGCTTGTTCGTATTCAGGAAGATCAAAGAGTGTGTGGTTCGTATAGCGACTCCCAAGAGTAGTAATTTCTCCTGCTATTATAACACTAGCGAATCTCCTTACGACCTGGTAGGTGGTGAATCCGATTGTTGCGTAGAGATCCGAACGAGCTTTGCCCAGAGACCGCGGCCCAGACAATATTGCGATTATTTTTCCTTCGCGCAGGATGGCAGCCATGAGACGGAGATTGTGTGGAACATGGAGGTTGTGTAGGCACGCAGAAAGACGAAGACGGATTTCTCTCTGCGCCCTTCGAGGCTCCCTTCGATGCTCAGGGCAAGCAGGGTAAACGGGCCGACACGTTTGCGGGAGCGAACGTGAAAGAAATGGCGTCGGCCTCCTGCGTTGGAAATGACGGTGGTTTTGGTTCGGCGAATTGCTTCAGGGGCTAAAGCCCTTCCAATCTTATCGTATTACGGCACGGCTGAAGCCGTGCCCTCCTGAAGAGGGGGAGCACAATACATGCACGCTTAGAACCGCAGGGATGCGGAATCCGGCGTGCCAATTTCTAGACCTTGTCGCTTGAAAGATTTAGGATGGTCGCTATTCCTATGCGGAAAAAAACTTGGTTTGCGATTTTTGTTGTTGCGCTGATTCCTGTTTACCTTCTGAGCCAGGAGCCGCGGAGCACTGTCATTATTTCGGTGGACGGTACACACGCCGGAGCGGCGATCTCTTCTTCGATGTTTGGGATTTTTTTTGAGGATATTAATTTTGGGGCGGACGGTGGGCTGTATCCGGAGTTGGTGAAGAACAGGTCGTTTGAGTTTCAGGAGCCGCTGACTGGTTGGCATGAAATATTGAATTTCAGCGGGAAGGGGCTGGAGCGCCCGAAGGGTGAGCTGCTTATTCGCGAAGAGGCGCCTTTGAATCAGAGCAATCCGCACTACTTGAAAGTGCGCGTATACGAGCCGGGGTATGGATTCTATAACACGGGATTTCGCGGAATCGGAGTGGCGAGCGGCGCGGAGTACCGATTTTCGGCGTACGCGCGGAGCGGTGGGCCGAAGGCGCTGCGGTTTACGATTACGGACGCGCGCGGGCAGGAACTTGGCGGCGGGAAGATTGATGCGTTTGACGGGAATTGGAAGAGATATGAGACGGTGATTCGCGCAAAGGCTACGGAGGCGCATGCGCGGTTGAACTTTTTTGTGGATGAACCGGGGACGCTCGATCTGGATATGGTGTCGTTGTTTCCGGTGGACACGTGGAAACGGCGGCCGAATGGTTTGCGGAAGGATTTGGTGCAGTTGCTGGCGGACATGCATCCGGGCTTTTTGCGGTTTCCGGGAGGATGCATCGTGGAGGGGCGGCAGCTCGCGACGCGTTATCGCTGGAAGACGACGGTGGGAGACGTGGCGGAACGGCAAACGCTGATCAACCGGTGGAACGATGAATTCGATTTTCGGCCGGCGCCGGATTATTTCCAGTCGTTTGGGCTGGGCTTTTATGAATATTTTCAGCTGGCGGAAGACATTGGCGCGCAGCCTTTGCCGATTGTGAATTGCGGAATGGCTTGTCAGTTTAATTCGAGCGAGACAGCGGCGCTGGATCAGTTGGATGAATATGTGCGCGATGCGCTGGATTTGATTGAGTTTGCGAATGGGCCGGTGACGTCGCCGTGGGGCAAGATACGGGCGCAGATGGGGCATCCGGAGTCGTTCCATCTGACGATGATGGGAGTGGGGAATGAGCAGTGGGGAACGCGGTATGTGGATCGATATAAGGTGTTTGCGGCGGCGCTGAAGGCGAAGCATCCGGAGATTCAATTGGTGGTGGCGGCGGGACCAGCGCCGGCGGGCGAGCCTTTTGACAGCATGTGGGCGACGTGGCGGACGTTGAAGGCCGACATTGTGGATGAGCACTACTACATGGGGCCGGAGTGGTTTCTGGCGAATACGGGGAGGTATGACCACTACGACCGATCGGGCCCAAAAGTGTTTGCGGGAGAGTACGCGGCGCAGACAGCGTCGATCACGAGCGCGGACAATCGAAATAATTGGAAGGCGGCGATTGCGGAAGCGGCTTTCATGACGGGGCTGGAGCGCAACGGAGATGTGGTGCGAATGGCATCTTATGCGCCGCTGATGGCGCATGCGGAGGCGTGGCAGTGGAAGCCGGACGCAATCTGGTTTGATAATTTGCGAGCGTATGGGACGGCGAATTACTACGTGCAGAGCGTGTACGCGAATAATGTGGGAACGCGGATCGTTCCGGTGACGCCGCAGGCGGAAGATGGGCTGTATACGAGTGCGACGCTGGATGAGCGGAACCATGAATTGATTGTGAAGGCCATCAATTATTCGCCGAATTCGAGGGAGGCGGAAATTCGAGTGAACGGGATGCATGCGGCCAGCACAGGCAAGGCTACCATTCTGGCGAGTGCGGACCTGAACACTGAAAATAGTTTTGAGCACCCGAAGGCCGTGGCGCCGGAATCTTCGAGCTTTGAAGTGAAAAGCGGAACGGTTACGGTGCAGCTGCGGGCTTACTCGCTGAACGTGTACCGGATTCCAATTCAACAGTAGCTTACGGAGGGTGATGGCAGGGGGCCGGTGAAAGCGAGCTGGAGCGGGCGACGTCCAGCGAGACATGAAAGTGGTAGAATGATGATTGGCGGGCGGTCATTGTGAGTGGATGCGGGATATGGGCGCAAAAAAGGTAGAAGAGATTACGCGAGTGATCGGGACGCTGACGCAGGAGGAGTTGGAGGAACTGCGGCTGTGGCTCGATGAGTACGCGGGACCGAGGCCCCTGGACCGGCGGATCGAGGCCGATTTGGCGGCGGGCCGGCTTGACGGGGCCGTGCAAAACGCGCTGGACGATGAGAAACACGGAAGAGTACGTCCGTTATAAGTAATGGAACACCGCGCCACGGAAGGTTTTTGGCGAGCCTACTATGCGCTCCCCCTTGCGATACGAAATCGTGCGGACAAGCAGTTCGCGCTGTTGAAGAATAATCCGCAACATCCTTCGCTACAATTCAAGAAAGTTGGGGAAGCCCGCGGCCAAGAAGTGTGGTCGGCGCGGGTCACGCTAAACCATCGTATGCTAGCCGTTCGACGAACCGGCGGATTCTTGTGGTTCTGGATTGGCGACCATGAGGGTTACGAGGAGTTAATTTGAGTGGACTCTCTACTCCTCGGAGAGGGCTTCCATTGGGGATATGTTGGCTGCGCGTTGAGATGGCAGCAGGCACGCCACGAGAGACACCACCCCCATCAAGCACGCGGCGCCCCCTAGGATTGCGAGATTGAGCGGCTGTACGTGGAAGAGCACCGCTTGCATGGCTTGGCCCGTGAGCCAAGCTCCGATGACGCCCAATATCGTTCCGGTGGCGAGGAGGCGTAGGGAGAGAGAAAGAAATTGGATGCGAATTTGTCGCGGTTGGGCGCCTAGCGCCATGCGCAGACCGATTTCTCGGCGGCGCTGGGCTACGGCGTAGCTCAACACGCCGTAGGTGCCGATGGCGGTGAGTAGAAGAGCTATGCCAGAAAAAAGGCCAGCCAGCAGCGCTGGGGAACGACGCGCGGCAAGACTATCGGTTATGCGAGTTTCCATCGATCGAAGATCATTGACGGGAATGTCTGGATCGATTTGCCGAACTACTTTTTGAAGCGCCAAGCCGAGCGATTCCGGAGGAAGACTGGTGCGGACGGCGACGAAGACGCTGTCACCGATACGGAAGGAATATGGATAATAAATCGCGCCCTGGGCTTGGTCTTCGGTGAGCCCCGCTTGTTTCACGCCGCCAACAACGCCGACGACTGTAAATGCTTCGGCATCTTTTCCTGGTTCGGAACCGTCCCACAAACTTTGGCCAATGGCGCTGGCGTTCGGCCAGTAGTGTCGAGCGAAGTCTTCATCTACGACGCAGACTCGCTGGGAGCGACGCGAATCGTCGGCGGTGAGGAATCGTCCTGCGCGCAGGGAGAAGCCCATGGCGTGAAAATAGTCGCCGGCGACGCCGAAGGAGTAGTGTCCTCGCGCTGATTCGCCTGGACGGACGATGTAACCTTTTACGGTGGCGGCACTTTTGCCGCTTTTGCCACTGAAGGGGACATTGTTGACCACGCCCGCGGACAGCACTCCCGGCAGGCGGCTGAGGCTGTCCATCAAGCTTTCCACAAATGTCAGACGGGCCGCCTCGGGGTAGGTTGCCCAGGGAAGCAAGATTTGCCCGGCGAGGACGTGGTCGGGCTGAAAGCCTGGAGAGACGGCCATCACTCGCTCGAGACTGAGCCCGAGAAGGCCAGCTCCCGCCAACAGCATGAATGCCAAGGCAATCTGGGAGACGATGAAGCCATGGCGCATCCTTTGAGCGTCGCGGCCGCTCGTTCCACCGCGGCTTTCTGATTGAAGTGCGTTGCCGAGATGGCGTCGAAGATTGAACCAAGCGATGGGCACTGCGAGCACGATGCCCATGATGATGGCTGCGAGCAGGCCGACCAATGCCACTCGCGCGTCGAAGGCTATGCGGCTTCCCAACGGAAGGCTATCTGCACCGAACATGCGCAGAAGATGGATGCCGCCGGCGCCGACGGCCAGTCCAAGTAGTCCGCCGACAATCGTGAGCAACGTGGTTTCGACGATTACTTCGCTGAGGAGGTAGCCCCGACCTGCGCCAAGTGCTTGACGAACGGCTAATTCTTTCACTCGACTGCTGGCACGGACGAGAAGCAGGTTTACAAGGTTGACTGCGCCGATTAAGAGAAGGGCCATCGCGCCGGCTTGAAGCAACAGTAGGGTGGGACGGATGGCGGCGACGTGGTCGGAATGCAATGGCACGATTACGGAACGGAAGCCCGCGTCGGCAATCATTTTGGCTTGAGGGTCGTCCAGTTCCAGCGTGGCGTTCTGTGCGTCGAGTTGCGACTGAGCTTGCGCGAGTGTGGCATCCGGCCTAAGTCGGGCGATCATTTGAATGACGTTTCCACCAGAGTGTCGCCGCGAAGGCAAACGATCTTCTGGGCGCGATGCAAGGGGAAGGACAAGCTGGGCTTCGGAAGAGAGAAAACGGAAAGTGGGAGGCAAGACGCCGATTACGGTTCTGGGAACAGCGTTTACACGAATCTGCTTTCCGAGCACATTGGGATCGGCGTTGAATCGTTGCCGCCAATATGTGTCGGAAAGAATGGCGACGTGGTTGGTTTCAGAAGTGGTTTCGTCGTCCGTGAAAGTGCGTCCGATCGCGGGGCCGAGCCCGAGAGTATCGAAAAAGTCCGGAGATACGCGCATGGTCTGCTCGCGTGCTGTTGAACCAGGGTCGCCGATAATCTCGGTGCCATAGGCATAGATCGAGAGCAAGGTGAAAGCGGGAATATGACCACGGCGTTCGTAGTAGTTGGTCAGGGAGGCGCCGTCGCGATCGACGCCGGCTTTCGGGTAGGTGTTGAATATGGTCACGAGGCGGCTGGGGGCTGGAAATGGGAGCGGACGGAGCAGGACTGAGTCGATCACGGCGAAAATTGTTAGATTGGCGCCGAGACAAACGGCGAGTGTGAGAAGAGCCGTAGCCGTGAATCCGGGAGTCTTTCGCAATAATCTGGCGGCGTAACTCAGCTCCCTGCGGAACTCGTCGAAGAGGTGAACGCCGAATGCCTCGCGGCAGTCTCCTTTGATGTTTGTGAGGCTGCCGAGCTCTTGCTGTGCGAGGCGAGCCGCTTTTTCTGGAGACATGCCGGCGCGAACGAGTTCATCGGTGTATTGCTCGATGTGAAAGCGAAGCTCCTCGGACATTCCGTCTTCGAAATCACGCCGCTGGGTGAGCACACGGAAAAAAGAATGTAAGCGCTTGAACATGTCAGACCTTCTCCGACGTGGTATTCAAGGCGGCGGCGATGGCAGTCGCTAGCCGGTTCCAGCCTGCTGTTTCGTCGCGCAGACGGCGGCGGCCTGCGACGGTTAAGGTGTAATACTTCGCGCGGCGGTTGTTCTCGCTCTGCCCCCATTCGGCGGCGATGAGGCCGTGATGCTCTAAACGGTAGAGCGCCGGATATAAGGATCCCTGTGGAATTTCGAGCGCATCCCCGGAAATCTGGCGGATGCGTACCAGCACGCCGTATCCATGCAGCGGCTTTAAGGACACCGCTTTGAGAATCAGCATATCGAGTGTGCCTGGGAGTAGGTCCGCGGTTTTGGTCACTGTGTTGTGGCCCCCTAGTTAGACTAGGAGTATATCGGACGCTCTCCTAGTTTGGCAAGGGGAAAGCGCGGCGAGCGGGATTCTCTCGAAAGCCGAACGAGCCCTGGGCTACGATGGGCGGTATACGTTCCAAAGTGCTGCTAGTTGTGCGATGGATGCTGAGTGGTCACGCGTGACAAATACTGTGGCGGCAGAAACTCTATCGTGACGTCCTGCTGAACTTGGACAGGCCTTTTGTTCAAGAGAGTAGGCCTGTAACGCCACTGGCGGATGGCGCTCATTGCAGCAGGAAGAAGAGAGGTCGAGCCGTTCACGAGCTTTATGTCCAGCACTTGGCCGAGCTTTCCGATGGTGGTGCGTACCTTTACGGTTTCTGACGACGCGTGTCGATCTCCCGACCTCGGATAACGTGGCCAGACGAAGGAGACAACCCCACCGGGTTGCAATCGAGCAGGTTGATGAGTTACTGCGGATCCGGGGTCAGGAGCAACAAGAACAGAAAGTTGGGAGGTCATCGCGAACGAAGAGGAGGCGGCGATGGGTTCTTCCTGCAAAGTCAGCCTGAACGGTTTGCTGCCATCGCCTGGGCCCCTAACAAGGATTGCGGAAGGCGATGACAGGCGCAGGGGTGTGCGGGTCGCAGGCGGTGCCCTGCGCGGGGAGGGATTTGCTGGCGCGCCGCTTATCCGGCTGGCCGCACTGGGTGAATGTGCGGGCTGGGAATTCGCAGGTGGCGACACGTTCCGCGCGATTAGCGCGGTCGAGCCATTGCGCTCAGGACTGGCTTCGGGAATATCGGAATCTGCGAGGGATCGGGTTACCCTTGAAGCTGGTCCGATCGGCGTCACGCGGTTAGCTGAGTCTTCTGGTCGTGCATTGAGAGATTGAGCGGATGAACTTTCTGCGCGCGATCCAGCTGCCGCCGGCGGGGCGGAGGTTTGCGAAGTCGTTTCGCCCGGGCGATTGAACGGTGCCGGTGGCGTGGCATCAACAGCCACTATTGACTTCTGGGTGTCGCCGGGGCGCTTTCCAAGCGGGACGCGTCCCACTGTGAGCCCAACTGTGAGACTGATTACCGCGAGCAAAAACACTGCCGCGGCGACGTGGAACCAGGATATTTCAAGAACATATAAGCGTGAAGGCGAGTTCCCGATGCGATCCACTGACGACTCGACTTTGCCTGTTCGAACTCGCGGTACAAAACCAGCGACTGGAGCGTTGCGGTGCACTCTTTCGTGGAGAACTTCGGCTAACGATGGCGGGCTCGCATCCAGAATCTCAGGTGTCACGATCCGCGATGCTTGAGACGCTGTATGCGCGATCAGTTCGGGCGAGGAGCGTTGGTCTTGCTCCAGGAAAACACTTCCAATTGGCTCTTCTGGAAAGCTTTCGAGAGTTGCGGGGATGATGCTCTCAGCAGACGCCGGTGTTAAGGCTTCAAATTCCGGGGCTAGCGCTTCGGACGCGAGCCAATTAGAAATTCGGTTGCGGGCTTCGCCGGTGAGATCAACAAAGCGGATGCCGACACTTTTTTTCGATTCTGCTAGCCACACAACCCGCGCGGAGATTTCGATGTGCTGCTGAGTGCTGGGCAATTGAAGGCGAATGTGCGGGAGGTAGTCGTCTATTAGGAGGAGGTCGGCTGCGGCTACGGCCATGCCCGTCTCACTTATATTAAGGACGGTGCCGCCATTGGTACCGCCTAGCTCAACGTACGCGCGGGAGGTAAGAGTGGTGCGCATCTTAAGGCGGCGGTCGCGCGTGGGACGAATCGCTTCAGCAGACACATAACGTGCGGCGTCGGGGGCGACTACTTCCGCACTGGCCGACAGGTTCGCTCCTTGCCCCGCCTTATTCCGCTGGGCGATTTCTAGGAGTGTTGCCAGCTTGCCGCCGGCCTTCGAAAGAGCGTCAAAGACGTACGCAAGATTCTTCGGGCTGAACTGAAGCTGCCGAGCAGTAAGAGTCAGTCGGATGCTCTCATCGATTTCATTTTGCTGGCTTTTGGAAAGATAGTTCCGCAGGCCAGAATAGAGTGCGCCGTTCTCATAATTCTCTCTCCACTCAAGAATGGCCTGGAGACGACGACTGGCGTCCTTCTCCAATTCTTGTTCTTGCTGTTCTGCCGCGGCGCATTCAACGAACACTTCTGCTGGACCGTGGGGTAGTGCCATGGTTATTTCTGTTAATCCACCACGGAATTCCTGGACCTTGTTGGACGGTAGAGATGTTTTGTGACAGACCCACTCTCCGCGCAGCTTGTCGAAATCAATCGAGGCTCGATACTCATCTGATTCATACTTGAATACCGGCAACGGCTTGAGCGGTGGCCACCTGCCGGCGAGGAGTAATTTCATCTCGGCCTGTTGCACAGGAGACGAGAGTCCAGCAAGGTTTAGCCAAGGTCGTTCGTGTTCATTCCGTTTCATGCGTTGGCCCGAAAAGCTCTGACCGCCGCACGATTTTGCCGACGTGCGTCCATTGGAGGTTTAGAAGCGGCTGTCGCGACGGGGATTTGAATGACGAAAGTTTCGGAGGACGACGGGCGCGTTGAAGTATTCCCAGAGGTTCGACGAGTCGCCATCCCACCGCCTTGTGCGGTGAACTCCGTCTGCCTTGTGTTTTTGGTTGTCGAGGCTCTCAGCAGAACGCCCGGACCACCGATTACGCCTAAAACACCGAGGAACTGCGCACGATTATCACACCGGTAGAGCACTTCTTCGCAGGCCAGAGAGACTTTCTGGAGATTGGTGCTGTTGCAGTCAGGGCTGGGCACGTGCATCTCATCACCCCTTGCAGCCCCACTTAGGTGTGGGAAAAATCCTTATATGGTCAACTTCCGCCGTCCGTTGTAGTGACTTTTCTGAGTGTAGTCAATCCTAAACCCCGTCCGGAGGGATTAGTTGCTTGCCTCCGTTCGACAAGTCCTCGTTCTGGCTATCTTGTGAGCTCTGTTGAGGAATAGACTGCAGTCCCCTTCCTGTGGCCATCGCCCTGGATGATGTCGTCAAACTCTCGGTGAGGGCAAGGGGGGGGGCCGGACGCAAACGCCCTCGCATCAACCTCCTGTTTCCTTCAAACCATTCATTTTGAGCCACATGCAAGAGAATCGCAGTCGGACTACCCGCTACATGCCCGCAGCAGTTACCTGAAACTGACGTGTGAGTCGGCAGCGTTGAGCGTGGCGGACTTTGGTGATGGGCTAGAGGGTTTTGGAAAAGAGCGGCTTGGCGTTTAGGTGCTGCTTTTCCAGGTAGGGGTCGAAGAGCATGGCGGCATTGCGGATAAAGATGCGGCCTAACGCAGTGGTGCGGATTTCGTTGGGCGAGAGGATGACTAGACCATCTTCGCAGAACGGCGCCAGGCGGGTTAGTTCATCGGCGAAATAATTATCGAAATCGATGTTGAATTCCTTTGAGATTTCATCCTTCAAGACGATTGTGTGGCAGAGGAGGCGGCTGATTACCGTGCGGCGTAGGCGGTCGTCTTCGGAGAGGTGGTAGCCGCGCATGGTCGCGATGCCACGGTCGTTAACTGCTTTTTCCCAGGTGGGGATCTCGCGTTGGTTTTGGGCGTAGGCGTTTTGGATGCCGCTGATGGCGGTGATGCCCATGCCGTAGAGGTCGGCGCCGGCTTTGGTGGTGTAACCCTGGAAATTGCGATGGAGGGTGCGATTTTGTTGCGCCGTGGCGAGTTCGTCGCCGGGTTTGGCGAAGTGGTCCATGCCAATGTAAAGGTAGCCGGCTTCGAGAAATTTGAGGAGGCCGGTGCGGAAGATTTCGAATTTTTGCATGCCTTCAGGGAGATGACCTTCGAAGGAATTTTGCTGCTTTTTTAGCCAGGGGACGTGGGCGTAGCTGAAGAGGGCGACACGGTCGGGGGTGAGGGAGAGAATCTGATCGACCGTGTGGGCGAAGGTTTCGGCGGTTTGGTAGGGGAGGCCGTAGATTAGGTCGACGTTGACGCTGTCGAAGCCGAGGTCGCGGGCGGATTGGATCAGATCGCGCGTGAGTTCGTAGGGTTGGACACGATTGATTGTTTTTTGGACCAGCGGGTGGAAATCTTGAATGCCCATGCTTAGGCGATTGAAGCCTAGTTTGCGGAGCGTTTCGAGGTGTTCGCGGCTGGTGACGCGGGGGTCAACTTCGATGCCGATTTCGGCGTCAGGGGAGAAAGTGAAGTGCTCGCGGGTGAAGCCGAAGAGATTTTCGATTTGTGGGGGAGTTAGATAGGTGGGAGTGCCGCCGCCCCAGTGGAATTGGACTACTGGGCGAGCTTTGGAGACGCAGCGGCTGATGCTGGTGATTTCGCGCTTCAGGATTTCCAGGTAGGGAGGCGAGACGCGCTTGTCTTTCTGGATGATTACGTTGCAGGCGCAGAAGAGGCAGAGGCTTTCGCAGAAGGGGATGTGCATGTAGAGGGAGACGGGGGATTTGGCTGCGTCGGCTTGAGCGTGGACTTTTTCCAGGTCGGCGGGGCCGAAGGAGTCATTCCAGACGGGGGCGGTGGGGTAGCTGGTGTAGCGTGGGCCAGGGCGATTGTAGCGGGTGAGGAACTCTTCGCTGACGCGGAGTTCTTCGCGCATGGTTTGGAGCGTTGGATTAGCGAGGGTCATGGTTATGGTTAAAGTCCTTGCTGACTAGGGCGCAACATGTTGCGCCACTACAAAGTCGAAACTGCGGGCCTAGCCTCCTGCAAGAGAGATTGCTGGCCCGTTTCGATGAAGAGTTGGGCGTTTTCTACTGGGGTGTTTTGAAGGATGCCATGGCCAAGATTCAAGATGTGGCCGGTGCCGCCGAGCGCCGAAACCGCTTGTTTGGTGGCGCGGCGAATTTCTTCGGGCGGGGCGAAGAGGGCGGCGGGATCGACGTTGCCCTGGATGGCGATTTTGGAACCGAGTTTTCCGCGCAGGGCGCGCATGTCCACGCGCCAGTCGATGCTGAGGACATTTGCGCCGGAACGGGCTACGGCCGAAAGGAGATGGTGGGAGGCTTTGGTGTAGTAGATGACGGGTGTTTGCGGGGCTTCAGACGCCAGGGCAGAAATGATTTCTTGTACCGCGGGGAGAGCGAAATTTTCGTAGTCGCGGAGGGAGAGTTCGCCGCACCAGGTGTCGAAGAGTTGGACGGCGGCGGCGCCTGCGGCGATCTGGGCTTTCAAATAGGGGATAGTGGCTTGCGCTATGCGATGCAGTAGGTCGCGAAAAGTGGCGGGCTCGCTGAGCAGGAAACTTTTTACCGTGGCGAACCCTTCTTTAGTGCGGCCTTCAACCATGTAGCAGGCGAGAGTCCAAGGTGCCGCGGCAAAGCCCAAAACGGGAACTGTGGGGCCGACTTCGCGGACGATGCGGCGAATGGCTTCCGGTAGGAAGGCGGTTTCGATCTCGGGGTCGAAGAGTTTTAGCTTATCGACGTCGCGTTTTGAGCGGACCGGCTCTGGGAGGTTGGGTCCGGCACCGCCGAGTTCGAGTTTGAGGCCCATGGCCTCGGCGGGAATAAGGATGTCCGAGAAAACGATGACCGCATCGACGCCGAGGAGGCGAAAGGGCTGAAGCGAGACTTCGACGGCGAGATCGGGAGTCTTGCAAACCTCTAGAAATGGGTGGTTTGCGCGAATGGCGCGGTACTCGGGGAGGTAGCGACCGGCTTGGCGCATCATCCAGACAGGAAGGCGCGAAAGCGTTTCGCCACAGCAAGCGCGGAGAAATAAGTCTTTTCGATTGAGAGGTGCGGAGGTTGCAGTCATGTTGGCCTGACGAAGAGGATAGCAAATCCGGGAGATGATTGCAGAACACCGAGGGGAAAGGCGAAATTCGAAATGCGAAATTCGAAAATGGAGCTTCCGGCTTGTGCGTTGAGCCTGTTTGGTGGGCTATACTCTGGGGAACACAGAAATCAGTGAATTTGATTGTAGTGCGGCTGTGGTTGCTCGTCCCGGCTGCGGAAAAATGGGCTTATTGAGTTCATGAACGGATTGTTCTTCATTCTTACGGTGGTTGCCTACGGCGGGAGTCTCGCGCTCTATCTTCGTTTCTTGAGTACCGGGAAGGAGGTCGCCGGGCGGTTGGCGACGGTGCTGCTGGGGCTTGGGCTTGTCGCGCACTACTTTGCGCTGCTGGAGCGGTCGAGAGGGCTGCATACCGTTCCTTATCATGATCTTTATGGGTCGATGTCGCTTTTTGGGTGGCTGCTTGCGCTGACCTATCTGGGGCTTGAGCTTTTTCATCGGCAGCGGTCGGTGGGAGCGTTTGTTTTGCCCTTTATTATTGTGTTTTTTGTGGCGGCACATTTGGCGCCTGCGGATCGGTTGTCTCCTGCTCCCGCGAAGGGAGTGATCTTCGCTTTCCATGTCACTCTGAGCATTCTGGCGTATGCGGCATTTGCGCTTTCGTTTGTGTTCAGCTTGATTTTTCTGGGCGAGGAACGGCTTTTGCGGAGCCGCAAGATGGGGAGCGTCGTGTGGCGGTTACCGCCGCTGGAGTTGCTCGAGCGGATGAGCCGATCGAGCGTGTTGGTTGGGTTGCTGTCCATCGCCGTGGGAACAGCGCTCGGATTCGTGTGGGTTGACCGCTTGCGCGGGCAGATTTGGTACTACGATCCGAAGTACGTCATTACTTTGCTAGTGCTGCTGCTCTATGTGCTTTATTTTCATTTGGCGCGGACGGCGTCTTGGCGCGGGGCGCGGGCGTCGCGGCTGTGTATCTTTAATTTTTTTGTCGTGGTGATGAGTTTCACGGTGGTGAATTTGTACTTGTCGCAGAGTCATCGGTATTTCTAGGAAGAGAGTGAGTAGTGAGCAGTGAATAGTGAGCAGTGAATAGTGAGTGGTACGAAGAGGTTGACAGTCGACAGTTGAGAGTTGAAAACGCGAGAAGAAAAAGAAAGAGTTTACGCAGAGAGCGCGGAGGGCACAGAGGGCACGGAGAAGAGGAAGAGAAAGTCGGCAGCTGAAAGTTAAAAGCATGATGGTGGAGTAGGGAGCGGGATGGAAATTGTTCTTGTCGGATTGAATCATCGGACGGCGCCGGTTGAGGTGCGGGAGCGGGTGTCCTTTACGACGGAACAGTCGCGGAAGGCGGCGGAGGAGCTGCGTTCGAGAGGAATCCTGCAAGAGACGCTGGTGCTTTCGACGTGCAACCGCAGCGAGATTTATGGCGTGCCGCCGGAGACTTCGCATGAGTGCGCGCCGGGATTGTCTTCTTTCTTGAGCGAATTTCATGCTGTGCAGGCCGATTTGCTCAGTCTGTCGCTCTATCATCATTATGATCGGGCCGCCGTACGGCATCTTTTCCGTGTATCGGCGGGGCTTGATTCGATGCTCCTGGGTGAAGCGGAAATTCTGGGGCAGGTGCGCGAAGCGTATCGCTATGCGCACGAGTACGGGGCGACCGGGCCGGTGCTGAACCGATTGTTTCAAGGGGCGCTTGAAGTGGGGAAGCGCGTGCGGTCGGAAACGGAGCTGGGAGCGCGACCGATGTCCGTAGCGTCCGCCGGCGTGAAGCTTGCGGAGCGAATTTTCGGAAAAATGAAAGAGCGAAGCGCGCTTGTGCTTGGGGCTGGAACGATCAGCGAACAGGTGGTTAACCAGTTGAGAGACCGCGGCATCGCTCGGCTGTTTATCATGAACAGATCGCGCGAGCGGGCCGACGAGTTGGCAGTGCGTGTCGGCGGAACAGTTGTGGGTTGGGGTGAATGGGAAACTGTGTTGACCGTGGCAGATGTGGTGGTCTGCTCGGTCTCATCGGAAGAGCCGGTTTTGCGACGCGAGATCCTTCAGGCGGCTATGTCAGAGCGTGGCAACCGAGCGCTCTTCCTGATGGATTTGGGTTTGCCGCGGAATATAGAAGCTTCCGCCACGGATCTCTACAACATTTATATGTATAACATCGACGACCTCACGGAGATCGTGGAGCAAAACCGCCACGCGCGTGAGAGTGAAGTGCCACATGCCGAAACGATCGTGGATGATCACGTTGGCAAATTTCTTTCCTGGCAGGCGAGCGTGGAGTTGGTTGGGTTGGTGGATGCGCTGCGCACGCGATTGCGTGAGGAACGAGAAGCTTTTATACGCGCGCGCATGGATTCGATGAATCACTTGAGCGAGGCCGAGCGGGGTCGCATGGAATCCCTGATGGACGAATTGTTGGAGAAGCTTTTGCTGGAACCTGCCGAACGGCTGCGCGGAGAAAAGGAACTGCGCCGCAAGATTCAAAACGTGGAAGCGCTGCGAGATCTTTTCCTTTCGAACCGGGAGAAGCCTTGAGGCATCTGCGCATCGGCACGCGCGGCAGCTTGCTTGCGAAGTGGCAAGCGGAATTCGTCCGCAAGCAACTTTTCGCGAGCGCCGGCGTGGAAACGGAGATTGTGATCATCAAGACCTCCGGCGATAAGGAGCAGATAGCGCCACTTTCGCAGATCGGTGGGAAGGGAATTTTCATCAAGGAGTTGGAAGAGGCGCTTCTTGAGGAGACGATCGATCTCGCGGTGCATAGCGTCAAGGATGTTCCGACGGACATTCCTTCGCGTCTGATGTTTCCGGCGGTGTGCCGTCGGGAGGATGTGCGAGATTGCCTGGTGGGGGCGAATGGGGCGACTCTCGCTGGCCTGCGTCAGGGTGCGCGGGTGGGCACCGGCAGCCTGCGGCGGCAGGCACAGCTCCGGCATATTCGGCCTGATTTGGACGTGCGCGATCTGCGCGGAAATGTGGATACGCGTTTGCGAAAAGTGGAAAGCGGTGAGTATGAGGCGGTGATGCTCGCAAAAGCTGGGTTGGACAGACTGGGCTGGAGTACGCGCATTACCGAGACACTGTCTCCGGAGGTTTTTCTGCCCGCGGTGGGGCAGGGAGCGATCGGCGTGGAGTGCCGCTTGAAAGATACGGAAGCGGCAGACGTGGTCGGCGTGCTGGACGATGCCGAGACGCGCACGGCGATAATTGCAGAACGCGCGTTGCTCTCCGCAGTACAGGGCGGATGTCAGGTTCCACTCGGCGCATGGGCGCGGATCGAACGCGGCGAACTTGTGCTGGAGGCGTGCGTTTGCTCGATTGACGGCTTGCAATATATAAAGCAGAGAGCGACATCGAAACCGGAGCAAGCTTCGGAACTTGGCGGGCACATGGCTACCTTGCTGATGGAGGCTGGCGCGCAAAGTATTCTTGAAGAGGTGAGCCGTCAACGTGGCTGACGCGATCGAGTCTCCGCTAGCGGGAAAAATCGTGGTTGTTACTCGCGCCGCCGCGCAGAGCGGCGAGCTGTGCGAGGAGCTGAGCGCGCGAGGCGCCCAAGCCAGGCTTCTGCCGCTGATTTCGTTTGCGCCGCCGGAGAGTTTCGATGCGATGGATGCGGCGTTGAACGGTATCGAAGCGTTTGATTGGGTTCTTTTTACGAGTGCAAACGCGGTTCAGGCCGTGGAGCGGCGCGGAGAAGAGCTCGGTCGCAATCTAAATACAGTTGCGAAGTTGCCGTCAGCTGCAGCGGTAGGTCCTGCGACTTCGGGAGCGGCGGAAGCGGCCGGATTTTCCGTCGAGTATGTGGCGACGGACCATAGCGGAACAGGGCTTGCCCGGGAACTCGGTTCGGAATTGCGCGGGAAAAAGGTGCTTTTGCCGAGAAGCGATAAGGCGAATCCGGAATTGCCGACAGCGCTTCGCCGCTCTGGGGCGGTGGTGACAGAGGTGGTGGCCTATCGAAACTTGCCGCCGAGTCCGACGGATCGAGGGAAGGTGCAGGATAGCCTTAGCGGTGTTGACGCCATTGTGTTTTACAGTCCGAGCGCGGTACAGAATTTCCTGGAGCTCGCGGGGCAGGAGAGATTGGGAACTTTGCAGGGGCGAATGGTGATGGTTGCGATCGGACACACCACGTCGAGTGCTTTGAGCAGCGCGGGGATACAACGGATCGCGCGCGCGGCGGAAACCACGACGAAAGCAGTCATTGAGGCGTTAGAAGGGCACTTGGCGCGCACGAAAAGACGGACTACGGTCGGAGCAAAAGACGAATGAGCTTTCCAACTCAACGCCCACGGCGTTTGCGGAGAAGCGAAGCGTTGCGCGGAGTGGTGCGCGAAACGCGGCTTACGACGGCGGGATTGATTTATCCGATGTTCGTGTGCCCGGGCACGAACGTTCGGAAGGAAGTCAGTTCCATGCCTGGGGTGCATCAACAATCCGTTGACCAGATTTTGGAGGAGTGCAGGGAAGTGGAGTCGTTGGGACTTCCCGGAGTAATACTTTTCGGTTTGCCGGAGTCCAAGGATGCGCGCGGGACGATTTCAACTTCGGCGCAGGGCGTGGTGCAGAGGGCGATCGAAGCGATTCGAAAGGCGAACCTGAAATTGTTGGTCATTACCGACGTTTGTTTGTGCGAATACACGGATCATGGGCATTGCGGCGTGATCGAGAATGCAGATGTTGCGAATGATGCGACGCTGCCTATTCTTGCGGCGCAGGCGTTGTCGCATGCGCGCGCCGGGGCTGACATCGTCGCTCCATCGGACATGATGGATGGGCGCGTGGCTGCGATTCGGGATGCGCTCGACCAGCACAAGTTTCATGACATCGCGATTCTCGCGTATGCCGCGAAGTACTGTTCCGGTTTCTATGGACCATTTCGCGAGGCAGCGGATTCGGCGCCGCAGTTCGGCGACCGCCGCAGTTATCAGATGGACCCGGCGAATGCTCGCGAGGCGCTGAAGGAAGTCGCGTTGGATTTAGAGGAAGGCGCGGATATGGTGATGGTGAAGCCGGCGCTGCCGTATCTTGACGTGATTCGGCGTGTGCGCGATGCGGTTGATGTTCCCGTTGGGGCGTACAACGTGAGCGGAGAGTACGCGATGGTGAAGGCCGCCGCGCAAAAAGGCTGGCTGGACGAGAAACGGGTCGTGCTGGAAATCTTGACGGGGATTCAGCGCGCTGGAGCAGACATTATTTTGACGTATCACGCCAAGGATGCCGCGAGATGGATGAAGTAAAGGAAGTAGAGGAAGTTAAGGAGGTACAGGAAGCGAGGCTCTACGGGGGCGAGATTAATTACATAGGTGGATAATCATCCTTGTAGAGACATAGATCGGGAGTAGGCAGGTAAAGAGTGAATGAGCGCGACACCTACAAAATCGAAAGTGGAGCGGCGGCGTTCGCGGGAGATTTTCGAACGCGGAGAGAAGATACTCGTCGGCGGCGTGAATAGCCCGGTGAGGGCGTTTCGCTCCGTGGGTGGTGAACCGCTGATCATCGAGCGAGGCAGCGGGCAATTTCTTTACGATGCCGATGGAAACGAATTGCTCGACTACGTCTGCTCGTGGGGCGCGATGTTACTGGGGCACGCAAATCCCGCGGTGACGGAAGCCATTGCGGATCAGGCGCAGCGCGGAACGAGTTATGGCGCGACAACGGAGCTGGAAGTCGAGCTCGCCACCTTGATCACACAGGCGATTGAGTCGATCGAGAAGATTCGGTTTGTCTCCAGTGGCACGGAAGCTACGATGAGCGCCGTGCGGTTGGCGCGCGGAGTGACCAAGCGCGATTTCATCGTGAAGTTTGAAGGCTGCTACCACGGCCATGCGGACAGCTTTCTTTCGCAGGCAGGGTCAGGGCTCGCTACCTTGGGAATTGCGGAGTGTCCGGGAGTTCCGCAAGCGCTTGCTGCGTTGACGTTGAACGCACCTTACAATGATTTGGCAGCGGTCGAACGGCTCTTCTCCCAACATAAGCATACAATCGCGGCGGTCATCATTGAGCCGATCGCTGCGAACATGGGAGTAGTTGAGCCAGTTCCGGGCTTTCTGGCTGGATTGCGGGAACTCACGAGGCGCAATGGCGCACTGCTCATCGTGGACGAAGTGATCACCGGATTTCGGATGCATTTTGGAGCGGCACAGCAACTTGCCGGAGTACAGGCGGATTTGACTACGCTTGGCAAGATTATTGGTGGAGGGCTGCCCGTCGCGGCATACGGCGGAAGCGCGGAGCTCATGAACCACGTGGCACCGTTGGGGGCTGTCTATCAAGCGGGGACGCTTGCGGGAAATCCGTTAGCGATGCGCGCCGGCATTGCTACTCTGAAGCAACTCACTCGCCCCGGCCTCTATGAAGGCATTCACGAACAATCTCGCAGACTTGTTGATGGGTTGCGCCAGGCACTCGCCGAAACTGGGATTCCCGGTCAGGTTAACGCTGCAGGGTCGCTGGCGACACTTTTTTTCACGACGGAGCTGGTCCGCAATTACCGCGATGCGAAGGGATCCGACACAAGACGATATGCAAGATTTTTCCGCGAAATGCTGGATCGTGGTGTATTTCTTGCGCCATCGCAGTTTGAAGCTGCATTTGTCTCCGCGGCGCACACATCCGAAGATATTTCGCGAACGATTGCCGCCGCCCACGATTCCTTGAAGGCCATTGCAGCGGAACCGACAACCTGATTTTCAAAGGAGAAACTGAGTTATGCCCGAAGGTATCGAACTGCCAGAAGCACCTGAGGGGCGCGGAGACAATCCGTTTCTCATCCCCGTTTCGGTAACCATTTCCACTCTCGCAGTGCTTGTGGCGGCGGTCACTCTGCTCGGCCACCGCGCCCACACGGAAGAATTGCTGCTGCAATCGCAAGCAACGGATCAATGGGCGTACTATCAGGCGAAAAACATTCGATTGCACGAGATGCAGAGCGTAGCGGATATGCTTAGCGCGCTGGCTCCGTCGGACAAGGATAAAGCCGAAGCATTGCACGAGAAATACAAGAAAGAAGTAGAACGCTACGAGGGCGAAAAAGACGACATCAGCGAGAAAGCCAAGGATTTGGAAAAGGAACGAGACTTGATCAGCCGGCGCGCGGACCGCTTTGATGGGGGCGAGGGTCTAATCGAGGTTGGTCTGGTGATTTGCTCGATGACACTACTTACCAAACGCCGAGGATACTGGATTGCGGGAATGCTGATCGGAGCAGGCGGGGTTGCGTTTGCACTGACTGCATTTTTGGTGCAGGCGGCGTCGAATTTGCCCTGACTGCATTTTAGTGCTTCCAGGACGAAACCCTGCTACGTCGCGCCGGCTAGGCGGGCGCGGGTGGTTTAGAGCCTCTGAGCTTCACAATTTCTTCCATTAGTTTTTCCATATGGCCCAGCAGCTCCTGGTGACGGAGGTCTTCTGTGGCTGGTTTTTTCCCAACGAAGGACAGGGTGCCGCTGGGTTCGAGAATGCATTTGTCGACATTTTCAATGGACTCAAAACCTTGACGCCTGGCCGCAGCCTCGAGTTGCGGCATGGTGATCAGCTCCTTCTTCAAACGGTCGGCGCGCACTTTGCCGTTCTCAATCAAGACGTCGGCGCTTCCTTCCACGACTTCCTCCAGCTTTCTATGGCCGTAGAGAAAGCGCACCACGAGATAATTGATGATGAGCAGAGAAGTGGCGCCGATAAGTCCGCCTGAGACGCTGTTATCGTCGCCGATGATGGCGTTCTGCACGGTGTTTGAGAGGGTGAGCAATACCACAAGGTCGAACGGATTGAGCTGCACTAGTTCTCGCTTTCCTGAGAGTCGGAGACCGACCACCAAAAATGCGTAGACGATGATGGGCCGGAGAATCTTCTCCAGTAGGGGAATGCCCATAACGAACATGTCTTTCCAAATGTCGTGTGTTGCCACATGGCCTCCTAACACCTAACGGATTTTTCCAGTTCCCACCGTTCCAAAACGCCAAGAACTAACCTGAAGCGAAAGGGAGGGTAGCACGCTCGGTTCGGAGGGAAAAGCGACGCAGATTGGGCTGCCTGGCTTAAGCGCCTAACCTGTACTTTCGTACAGTCATATTTTCGCAACACGACCTGTCCTATGTCCTCCCCCGGCGTTCTGAATTCGCTATGATTAAATCGTTCCAATCATCCGGGGCCCAGAAGGTCGTTCTAGAACGCGATCGTAAGGCGGAGGAGTTTGTATCCACCGCAGTCCCTTGGGGTACGAAAACGTTTACGTTAGCAGCGACCATATGTCACAACGCCCTTCTCTCGAACCAAGTGTAGCCGCCACTCCCGAGCAACTCTCCACACTGCTGGATTGCGCCCGCGAGCTGCTCACCATTCTCAGCGCGGACGGCATCGTTCCCCATACAAATGCGGGATCGACGCGCGCTCTCGGCGTGCGTCCTGATGAACTTGTAGGCAGGGAGTTCACGGATTTCGTACACCCCGACGATATGAACGAGATTCGAGATCGACTTCGGGGACTCGCCGACGCTCCCAATGGAACTGGAAAAGGGCGCTGCCGCTTGCGCAGCAAGACGGGAGAGTGGCGCTGGTTTGAGGCCACCCTCAGCAACTGCTTGAGGAACACCTCCGCCGAAGGAATAGTGGCGAGTTTTCTGGATGTGACGGCCGTGCATCGCATGGAAGCCGAACGCCAGGTGATCTCGGAAGTGGTCCATGCACTAAATCAGACCGCGAACCTGGACCAGTTGCTCGACGGCATACATCAGGCGCTAAAAAAGGTGCTGTATGCCGAGAATTGCTTCGTCGCTCTCCACGACCCGACCGAAGACACCTTTTATTTTCCTTTTTTTGTAGATCAATTTGACGTTGCGCCGCCTCCTCAGAGAGTCGGGCGAAGTTGTACGGCGTTCGTGTTTCGCACTGGCAGCGCCATGCTTATTCCTCAGTCCGAGTTTGACCGTCTAGCTCAGCAGGGGGATGTGGAACTGGTCGGGTCGCCGTCACCCGCGTGGTTGGGAGTGCCGCTGAAAACACCTCTGGCGACGATCGGTGTGCTCGTCGTACAGCACTATCAGAACGAAAGCGCTTACGATATGCGCGACCTCGAGTTTCTTGATTCCGTAGGCGGCCACATTGCTTTGGCGATTGAGCGCCGGCGTTCCGAGGAGGCGTTGCGCAAGAGTGAATCCGTTTTCCGGCTTCTTTTCTCGCACAATCCGCTTCCGACGTGGGTAATGGACGACGAAACTTTGCAGTTCATCCAGGTGAATGATGCCGCTGTGCGGCAGTACGGCTATGCGCAAGAGGAATTCAGCCGGATGACGATGTTCGACATTCGGCCGGAAAAGAAAAGTGCTTCCCTCGACGTGCGCTCTCCGAAAAATGGTTCCGATGTTCCGTACCAAGGGGTATGCAAGCACCGCAAGAAAGATGGAAAGGATTTTGAAGTTGAGTTGATTTCCCATCAATTCGAATACGCCGGGCACAGAGTACGTCTGGTTGTGGCGCAGGATATCAGCGAGCGCCATCTTCTGGAGCAACAACTGCGTCAGGCACAAAAAATGGAAGCAGTAGGGCGCCTCGCGGGCGGCGTGGCGCACGATTTCAATAATCTTTTGATGGTGATTAAAGGTCATACAGAGCTGCTGATGAATGCATTACCTCCCGCGGACGGCATGTCCAGAAAAATATCGCAGATCGATCGCGCGGCGGACCGAGCGACGGCGCTGACAAAGCAACTCCTTGCGTTCAGCCGGATGCAAGTGCTTCAGCCACGGGTGATGAATCTGAACGGGGTAGTCGAGGATATGGGCAAGCTGCTGCCGCGTTTGATTGGCGAGGACGTCGAGCTGGGAATTCGTATCGCGCAGGATCTGGGTAAGATTCGCGCGGACGCCAGCCAGATGGAACAGATCATTATGAATTTGGCCGTGAATGCGCGGGATGCCATGCCGAATGGCGGGAAGCTGACGATCGAGACTTCGAATGCCGATCTCGATCGCACTTACAACACGACACATCCGATCGTTAAGGCGGGGCGTTACGTACTGCTCGCGGTTTCTGATACTGGCACCGGAATGGATGCGGAGACGCAAGCGCACATTTTCGAGCCATTTTTTACGACAAAAGAACCGGGCAAGGGGACTGGGCTCGGTCTCGCGACTGTTTATGGCGTTGTGAAGCAGAGCGGTGGCTTTGTCTGGGTTTACAGTGAAATCGGAAAGGGAACATCTTTCAAGATTTATCTTCCGCGCGTGGACCAGCCCGAAGACAGAGGCAGCATGCCACTGCCGTTTGCCGAAGCGCCGCGTGGCACGGAAACTATTTTGCTCGCGGAAGACGAACAGGACGTACGCGAGGTGGCGCGCGAGTTTCTGGAATCTGGCGGCTACACCGTCATCGAAGCGGTGAATGGCGCGGATGCGCTTCGCCTTGCGGCCGAACATAAGACTGCGATTGACCTGCTGGTGACCGATATGGTCATGCCTGGGATGACAGGCAAAGAGCTGGCGCAGCGACTACAGCACCAGCATTCGGGAATCAGCGTTGTCTACATGTCCGGCTACAGCGAACAAACTGCCGCCGAAACGACCCACGCCGAACCTAACATGCTCCTACTCACTAAACCGTTCAGCCGGGGCAGCATATTGCGTGCGGTGAGGGAAGCCATCAACGTTCCGCGCCAGAGTTAAGCAAGGCTAGACTCAGCGTTTCGCTCCATTTGTCCGCGTGAAATTAAACAATCTTCGGATGTTTGCGATGCCAGTCGGAGTGAAGCTGGAATGTTCGCGCGGCTTGAATCACGGCGAAGTCGTCACCTGCACGCCCTACGAATTGCAACCCAACAGGAAGATTATTTTCGGTGAAGCCGCAGGGAACTGCTAGTGCGGGAAGCCCGCAGAGATTGCCGATGGCACCAAGCGAATCCGGGAAGGCGATATCGGTTTCCAGATTGGCATCCAGCAGCAGAGCGGGAATGGGCTGAGCGGCGGTGACCAGAACGTCGAACGACTCAAAGAGAGCCTCCATTTTCTTCTGGAGAATTTCTCGTATGCCGAGCGCGCGCAAGTAATCCGCAGCGGAGTATTGTTCACTGACGTAGCCTGCGATTTGGCCCGTGGGATCCGTCAATTCGCTGACGCGTCCGGAGCGAATCAGCGTACGAAACGAAGCCGCAGATTCCGCCGCGATGATGACGTCGGCGGCATCTTCAAACGGTCCCTCTGGAAGAGCCGACGATCTCACGCTTCCAAAATATTTGCGCACAACTTTTTCGGCGGCAAGCAAAGCCTTTGCCACTCCGGGATCCAGCTTCTTCCACGCATTCGAAAGCCAGCCGACCCGCAGAGGCCTCGCCTTTAAATCCAACGACGGTGAATATGTGAAGGCGCCTTTGTCCATGTGAACCGTTCTTCGATTCTTCGGGTCATGCCCGGCAATCGCGGCAAAAACCCGCGCACAGTCTTCCGCGCTGCGCGCCAATGGGCCGATCTTGTCCATGGAAGGAGCTAGCGCCATGGCGCCGTACCGGCTGACGCGTCCATATGTGGGGCGCAAGCCGCTGATGCCGCAGAAGGCCGAAGGGCAGATGATCGAGCCCCAGGTTTCGCTTCCAATCGCAAATGCTGCGAGACCTGCCGCCACAATCGCTCCGGAACCGGACGATGATCCGCACGTCCAACATTTGGTGTCCCACGGATTTTTCGTCGCGCCTTGCAACGAAGCGGACGCATACCGGTAGCCCATGGCGCCAGCCAATTCGATCATCGCCGCTTTGCCGATGAGAACCGCGCCAACTCGATTCAAATGCTCGATCACGGTCGCGTCGTATTGAAAAACCTGGTCGGCGTAAGGTTTCGCACCCCACGTCGTAGGGATTCCTTTGACGGCCAAAAGATCCTTCGCTGCATACGGAATTCCGTGCAGCGGACCGCGATAATGGCCGTGCTGGATTTCTTTTTCCGCGGCGCTTGCTTGTTCGAGGGCGAGCTCTGGAGTTAAGTGCGCGTAAGCATTAAAACGGGGACCGAACTTTGCGCTTCGGTCGAGGTACATCTGCGTAAGCTCGACGGGCGAAAGCTTCTTCGTCTCGATGCGCTTGGCAAGCTCGCTTAACGGTAAATAAAAGATTTCTTCGGCGGGCATCGCGGGGTTCCCTCAAGGTTTCGCTGCGGCTTGGCCCGCTGCGTGAGGAGCAGTTGCAGCTCCGGGTTGCTTTTCCCTCTCGACGAGAGGTTTTAGAAACAGGGCCGGAGCGTCGCCATTTTCGATCGGGTAGGCGCGAAGATGATCGAGGGGTTCCTGAGCCGAAAAACATAAACGCCTCAGATCGGTCTTTTGCGCGTCAGAGAATCGCGAGCCGTAAACTGCGAGGATGGCCTGATAGCGCGCTTCAGATTCCGCTTGGCCCGCAGGGGAAAGCGAAGGGGCCCCTGGTGCTTGGGACAGCCACGGCTCTGTGTTTGTCACTTCCGCTGGAAACGCTGTTGCTGGAACCATGGAAACGGCAGAAACGATAGCCGCACGGCGCGCAAACTCGCGCCGCGAAATGGAAGAACCATTCTTGCCATCCATGCGAGCCCCCGTACCAAAGAATGGACACCTGAAGTCCGAAATGGGAAGTTAGCGAATTAGCTTCCCAGCGTCAACTCCGCGAATCAAAGCGACAAACTGATATGCAGCCTCGAGGCTCTCTCCTAATCCACGCGAGTAAGCGTCTGGATTTGGAGTTCGAGCGCTTGCGTATATTGCCGCTCGATCTGCATTTCCGTTTGCAGTTTCTTGACGAGGAGATCGAGCCGGGCGATTTCAGAACGCAGTTTTTGGATGTCGGCAACCGTTGGAGCAGGACGGCCCGAAGGCGAGCCTGGCTGCTGCAAATTCTGTTGAGAAGTTGTTCCATCACCCGGACGGGGGGCGATGAATGCTTCGGCGAGGGCGCGTGGCCAAATTGACTCTGGAGTCCTTTGATCGCCAGCGGGAGCTCCCGGGGCGCTGGGCCTTGGCGGCGCGGGCGATGGAGGCGGCGCAAACAAACTGTTGAGCGCGTTTGGTGTTGCAGGACCTACCGCCGGGGGCGCATCGGCGGCGCGCTTCGGTTCGAGCAGACTCTTTACGCGGCCAATCAATTCTTGCGGTTGAAACGGTTTGCGAATCAGTTCGTCGGCCTTCACCGCGACGGCTTTATCCGCGACACTCTTGTTCACAACGCCTGACATCAACACTACGGGAACTCCGCCGTATTCCGGATGCTGTTTGATCTGGCTGCAAACGGAGTAGCCGTCCTGATCTGGCATGATCACGTCGGTGATGACGACGTCCGGTTTGTTCTGCTCGAACTGGGCGAGTGCGGACGCGGCATCCGCGCATGTGATTACGTTGATGCTCTCGCGGCGGAACGCGATCTTGATGACCTCGCGCATTGTCGCGCTGTCGTCGATGAAATATACCGTTGGTGTGCGCTTCGCTTCTGTTTCGTTCAGCGGTGGAACAGTCATCGCCTCGCTCATCGCGCCTCCTTATCCGCCATGTCGCGTTCTCCCTCATCGAACTCGCGCATGGCGTCGAGCATCAGATCGGTCGCCGACCGCAGCACGGTGCGCTGCGGTGAAGTGGTCCCATAAGCAAATTTGTAAACTCCCGCGCCGCCTTGTACGCAGCCCTTCAGAATGTGGATCACGGCTTCGTCGCCGAAGAGGCTGCCGCATTCCGCGTGAGTGATCTCTCCCGCATCAAAAAAAAGCACGGCATCGGTTTCGCCCGCATTGATGTGCAGCGCGCCGGTTTGATGCGCGTGTCCCAGCATTTGCATGACACCCGTGAGATCGTGGTGCGTCAGATTGCCGCTGAGGCTGGTGTCCGACTGAGCGAGCATCTGCGTCGGCTGAAAACCTTCTGATTTGCTGACGATGATGCTTTTGACGTGCGCGGCGATGGCTGCAGGTGCGGTTTGGCGGTCGATGTAATCGTCGCAGCCCGCCTGAAAAGCTTCCATCAGTGCGCGCTGGCTGCCGTCGCCCAAGGCGATGATTTGTAGAGCAGCGTTTTTTGGATCGGCGTGAATGATCTTGGCAATCTCGAGCGCGCCCATCTCGCGCATGTTCGTCGAGCAAAGGATGGCGGAGGGAACGTCATACTCGATAGTTGTTAGCGCATAGGCAGCTTGCGTACTGGAAACGACTTCGAAACCCTCCCGTTTCAGCGCATCGCCAAGACGCTTCGCGAAATAAACGTTGCTGTCGATCAGCAAGATTTTTGGTCCGCGTCCCGGAGGCGTCACAGTGCGGCCTCCAAAAGAGGTGCTGGCTCGGGGGTGATAGGAGGTTCTTCGGCGCCTGGCGTGAGTGCATCCAAATTCAAGACTTCAATCACTTCGCCGTTGTGTGAAATCCATCCGGCGACGTGTGGAGCGTCCGCTTCTCCCGCATTTGTCATTTCGGCGGTAATCAATTCGCAATCGCCCGTTACGGGGAGCGCTACCCACTCGGATTTATCTCCGTAATGGCGAACAGCGATCAGATAAAAACGGCGGGAAGTGAGGCCCTTGCCGAGAAGCTTTTCCGCGACATCGCAGACGGGAACAATTCGGCCGCGCCGCAAAATGACGCCCTCGAGTTTTGGCGTGCGATGAGGAAACCGAAAGATGCGGCTGGGAGCCACTAGTTCAGAGATCTGCACGGCAGCCACGGCAAAGCGGCGTTCGCCAAGCCGCAGCAGAACGAAGGATTGCGAAGTGGATTCGACGGGCTGGTTCATTCTGGTAACTCGATCCCTTCGCCGGGGAGTTCGTCCGGCAGTGCTTCGGGAACCAGCGAAGCGTCCAGCAGCGCAAATTCATCAGCCGTCAAGAAGCCCTCGGGGTTCACGACGGGTATCACGTTCTGATCCAGGGCGGTCAATCCGCGATACCAGCCGCGCTCTTCATGGCAATACGCGAGTGGGAGAGCCTGCAAGCGAGTCATGGTGGCCATCTTGTCGATGCCATCGACTAACAAAGCTGTACGAGTTTTGCGAAGAACGAAGACCAGGCCAGCCGCGGCGGCAGGCAGACCAAAATGCGCGGCTCCGCTTACAACGTAGAGCGCTTTTTCTCCGCGACGTACTACGTGACGAACTTTTCGCAACGTCGGCTGATTAATTTCGGTGGCGGCACCGGAGAGGCTGTCAACACTGCGTACCTCTTGCACGGAAGCGGAAGACACGGCGAAAGGCTGTCCCGAAATACGAAATAGGATGATCTGCTCTGTCCGCGCCGCAGCGTGCGGTTTGCCAGGTGGTGCAGCCACGCGCATTAGCGGACTCCCACTGGTGATGTGCGGCAAATTCCGATGACGCGTTTTTCGATGGCTGGATAAATGTCATCGATTCCCAGAACCTGATCGACGGCGCCGGCCTTGATCGCTTCCGCGGGCATTCCAAAAATCACGCACGTGGCTTCATCTTGAGCCAAGACGAGACCGCCAGCAGTCTTGATGGCCTTTGCTCCGATTGTGCCGTCGTTGCCCATGCCCGTCAGAATCGCGCCGATGCTCATCGCCCCCGCATAGGCCGCGACAGATTCCATCGTTACGTCGATGTTGGGCAAGTAGCCGTTAATTCGGCCACTCGAGCCGTCCAACTGAATGCGGCCTGTCGGAGTCACGCGCAAGTGATGGCCGCCGGGGCAAATGTAAAACGTGCCCGGTTGCAAAGATTCGTTTGGTTCCGCTTCTTTGACGCGGATGCCGGTGAACTCTGCGAGCTGGGCAGCATACTGCGTCGTAAAAGCGGCCGGCATGTGTTGCACCAAAATGACGGCAGCAGGGAATTCGCGCGTAAAACCTGGAGCCAGGCGCATGACTGTTGCGGGACCGCCGGTTGACGCAGCCAGTACAACAACAGGGAATCGCTGATCGAGGCCAGAACTTGCTGCTGGACGTGGAGCAACGGGTGGCGCTGGCACCGTTGGCGAAGCGCCGTTCGATTTCTGAACCGTGGTGGCGATTCGCGAGGCTGTTCGCACGACGCGAACTTTCGCCGCCATCCGTACCTTTCGCAATAAATCGTCTTTGACGCTTTGCATGTCGAGATCGATGCCGCTCGAAGGTTTTGCGACAAATTCAATGGCGCCCAGTTCAAGCGCTTTCAAAGTGCTCGCTGCACCATCGCGCGACTCGGAGCTGACAATGACGATGGGCCGCGGATTCGTGGTCATGATCTGCGCCGTGGCTTGCAGGCCATCGACGTGGGGCATGTTGATGTCCATGGTGATGACATCGGGCTTGAGAGATTCGGCGAGGGCCACGGCTTCGCGGCCATCCTTTGCATGGCCGACGACTTGCAGTTGATCGTCGCCGGCGAAAATTGTTTCGAGAACTTTCCGCATGAACGCGGAGTCGTCCACGATCAGCACGCGAAACTTTTTGGTTACGCTGGTGGCCATGGGCGTCTATCCAACCGGAACGGTCGGCAACCTCTCCGATCCCATGAGTTGTTCCACGGCGGCAATAAGCTGGTCTTCCTGCACTGGTTTTGTCAGGAAGGCGGTTGCGCCCTCTTTCATGGCGCGATCTCGATGTTTCGCTCCCGCGCGCGAAGTTACAACCATCACGGGGATGCGACGCGTCGTTGGGCTTTGGCGCAGTTGCACCATCAGCTCGTAACCTGTCATGCGTGGCATTTCGAGGTCGGTAATGACCAGGTGGCAGCCGTGTTGTGTCACGAGCTCCGCTGCTTCCATGCCGTCGGCGGCGAGTTTCACCCGGTAGCCGTTCTTTTCGAGCATACGCCCGACGAATTTGCGCACGCTGATGGAATCGTCTGCGACGATGATCAGGCGTTCCTGCTCAACGCGGTCGATGGCTTCGGCTGGAATCGTGCCGCGTGCCACAGCGGTCGAACCCGGAGCAAAGATGCGCGCGGCGCTGGCGCTGGCTTGCAGCGGCCGGCGTTCTGTCGGCTCGTTGGCGACCATGCGGTTCAGATCGATTAGCAAAATCAGGCTGCCGTCCGGCGCGATCGTGGTGCCGGGGAAAAGTTTCACGCGGCGCAGGTATTCGCCGAGGTTCTTGATGACGATTTCGTCTTTGCCGAGTACTTCTTCTACGACCAAACCGATTTGACGGTTTCCGGCATTGGCAACCACCATGCGGAAATATCCGTTGATCGGTTCAAGCGGCGGCAAGCCAAGATATGTGTCGAGCCTGACGACTTCGGTCACGACATCGCGAACTTTAGTGAGAAGCTTTCCGCCTACGTCTTCGATTTCGTCCGCGCGTAGGCGTCTGATTTCTTCGACGACGGCAAGCGGAAGAGCAAAATTCGTCACGCCGCAACGCACAAAGAGCGCAGGCGAAATGATCAAAGTGAGAGGCACTTTTAGAGTGAATTTCGTGCCTTGTCCGCTGACGCTCTGAATATCGATTTCCCCGTTCAGCGCGTTCAAGTTTGCGCGCACAACGTCTAGGCCTACGCCGCGCCCGGCGAGTTCGGTCTTAACGGGAGCCGTCGTGAAGCCGGGATGGAAGAGCATTTCGCGGAGGTCGCGCTCGGTGAGACGATCCGCGGTCTCCGGTGACACCAGGCCGCGCTCGATCGCGCTGAGCTTCACGCGTTCGTAATCGATGCCGCGCCCGTCGTCTTCCACTTCAATGTAAATATGATTGCCACGGTGGTAGGCGCGGAGCGAAACCTTGCCCAGCTCGGGCTTGCCTGCGGTGAGACGATCCTCGGGGCGCTCGATTCCGTGCGCCACCGAATTACGGACCAGGTGCACGAGCGGATCAGAAATCTGCTGAATAATGTTGTTGTCGAGTTCCGTCTCACTACCCGAGAGATCGAGATCGACTTGCTTGCCGGCCGACTTCGCCGCATCACGCACGGCGCGCGACAGTCTTGAGTACAGTGTTCCGATCGGAACCATGCGGGCAGCGGTGATTTCATCTTGGAGATGGTGCGCGAGTTTGGTGAACTCGTCGATGTCGCCCTCGACTCGCCCGATGAAACCTTCGAGCTGCGAAAGCACTTCGTTCACGTCAGCGGAAATTTCCGCCATGGACCGCGAAAGGATGTTGAAATCATCGTACCGGTCCATCTCAAGTTCACTGAATTCTGACCAGAACGATGTATCCCCCGAAGCGGCGTTCGTAAGCGTCTGACGCGCGGTAGACGGACTCCACGGGCCTGTCTGGCGCGTTGAGCTGATGCGATTGAACTCGTACTTTTCCTGGAACTCTCCGACTTTTCCTTGCAGGCGTTCTTTCGAGAAACTCAGCGTGTCGACCAGTTTTTCGAGTTCCGCCACACGCCCAACCATCCGCGTACGGTTGATGACCAGTTCGCCGACGGTGTTCATCATGCGGTCAAGCCGCGACAAGGCAATACGCACCGATTTTGCAGCCGCGGCTGCGGCGTTCGCTGGCTTGGCTGCCTTCTTTGCGGGGGCCGCAGCCGGAGCAACTTCTTCCAGTCCCTCCGTAGGAACAACTTCCGCGCCCGCCGCGACCACTATCGAATCGGAGTCTTCCACTTCGATCGGTGCAAATTCCGCAATTCGTCCGAGCAGGGAATCGACGCCCGCGCGCATGCTCTTCTCATCAGCCCATTGCCGATGCAGCGTTTTCTTCAGCACATCCACGGATTCGAGGCAAATATCGACAACGGCAGGAGAAGGCTCGAGTTCGCCGTCACGCAAACGTCCTATCAGATCTTCCACACGGTGGGCGATCGCTCCAAGCCTGCTCAGTCCAACTTGTGCCGCGGAACCCTTTACTGTATGAATCGCGCGGAAGAGTTTGTTGATCTCTTCCGGGTTGTTGTTTCCCTCAAGCGAAATCAAGCAATCGCTGACCACTTGCAGATGTTCTTCGGCTTCCGGCTGAAAGAATTCGAGGATTTCGTCGGACACTTCTTCATCGGATGGCAGAGCGTCAAAGTACGAACCAGTTGCCGCGGAAACGACGGTTTCCTTCGCCGACGTTTTGGCCTGCTCCGAGAAGTTCTGAGACTGTGGATAGTTCAGCGGAGGCGGTTCCGTCGGAAATGCAAAACGATAGCGTTCCTTGAACGCGGCGATGTCGTCGACGCTTTCTTTGCCCGTATCGCTGATTTCCAGAAGATCCGTTTCCAGCAGGGAAATGCCGTCCGAAAGAAATTCCGTCAGAGGACCATGGAGGTCATCGCCGAGCGGTGCGTTGAGCGCGTATTGGAAAACGTGCGCGAGCTTCGCGCCAATTTCAGAAAAACGCGGGAAGCCGTAGCTCGCCGAAGTTCCGCTGAGCGTATGCGCAGAAATGTACAGGCGCTCAAGGTCTTCCCGGCGGGGAGAAATCTCCTGCAGCACGCTGACGTACTCCCGCAAATATTGCAGGTGTTCGGCCGCTTCCTGAAGGAACATTTCGACGGCTTCGCGGTCCGGCATGCTCACGCGCGTCCCTCCGCCACGAGTTCGGGTTTCTGCAACTCTTCCGCCGTGGGCTTGCGGTACAAAATGCAATCGTTTAATACGATGGCCTGAAACTTAACCGGCATCTTGGAGATCGATTCCGAATGGCCGAGAAAAAGGTAGCCGCCTGGCTCCAGCGTGTCGTAAAACCGCTGAACGAGCGTGCGACGCCGCTCCTCAGTGAAATAAATCAGCACGTTCATGCAGAAAATCATGTCCATGCGGCCGACGTACACTGCCGATGCCAAATTCATCTGCGCAAATGTGACCATCTTGCGCAGTCGGGGCTTTACCTGATGTCCGCCATTAGACTGCATAAAGTGTGTCGCCAATCGTTCCGGGCTCACGCTCCCCAAGCTCCGGCCCGAATAAACGCCGCGCTCGGCTTGCTTTAGCGCGTGCCGTCCGACATCGGTGGCCAAAATCTCCACATTCCACGAATCAGAAAAAGAAAGCGAGTCCGCTATGGTAATCGCAATCGAATAAGGCTCCTCGCCCGTCGAACAACCCGCGCTCCAGATGCGCAAAGTCCGTGGATTCTTCCAAAATTTCTTTACGTGCAATTCCGGCAGCACGCGTTTTTCGAACGCCTCATAGACGCTCGGATACCGGAAGAAGCTGGTCTCCTGGGTCAACAGCCCCTCGAGCAGAGCTTCGTACTCGACATTCGATTTGCGCATCGCCCTCAACAAATCCGTGCCGCGCTCGAGCCCCTTCGCGCGCAAGTGATCCCTCACGCGCGTCGAGAAAAATCTCGCTCGCGATTCGTCAAAACAGATGCCCGTCCGCTCTTCAATCAGCATGCGGATCTCGCTCAATTCATGTTCACTAAGACCGTGCGCCGGTCCCTGCCGTTCGCTCATGACCGTCCCGCTTTAGCTCTGGCTCTTGCCCGAGCAGAAATTCACTGCTTACCGCAGAGCGCCGGCTGGGACGGGCCGCTCGGAATCTTCCAAAACATTGCCAGACTTCGAATTGGCGCGGAATTGCGCCAACGCTTCGTTCAATTGATCGGAAAGTTTTACGAGCTGGCTGACCGTCGCGACGGTACCGCGCGTGCCTTGGGACGTCTGGCGCGTAATGCTAGAAATAATCTGCATCGCGTGCGCAACACCTTCCGTGCCGCGCACCTGTTGTTTGGAAGCCAGTGAAATTTCTTGTACGAGTTCGGCCGACTGGCGAACCACGTTTGAAATGGCGTCCAGCGCGCGTCCAGCCTGATCGGCTAGCGTTGCGCCGCTTTCCACTTCCTTGGTGCCTTCTTCCATGACCACGACGGCTTCGTTCGTCTCCGCCTGAATGGCCTTGATGAGAGCCGCGATATCCTTCGTGGCGCTTCGGCTGTGTTCGGCCAACTTGCGAACCTCGTCCGCGACGACCGCGAAACCGCGTCCTGCTTCACCGGCGCGAGCCGCTTCAATGGCCGCGTTCAAGGCGAGCAAGTTGGTCTGTTCCGTGATGTCGTTGATGACGTTGATGATTTCCGAAATTTCCAAGGAGCGATCGCCTAACGACTTGATCTTCTTGGCGGTCGCTTGCACCGAAGCCCGAATGCGCTGCATGCCTTCCAACGTATCGCGAACGGCTCGGTTGCCTTGTTCGGCGGCGTCCAAAGCACGCCGTGCAGCTTCCGCACTGGCTTCTGCGTTATTTGACACCTGCTTCATCGAGACCGTGAGCTCTTCCACGGCGCTCGACGTATTGGTGATTTCCTGATCCTGCTGCGTCGCGCCGGCTTGCATTTCATCGGCCGCCACAAGAATGTTGTTTGAGCACGCCGTGACTTCCATGGCCGCCTTGCGCACACGCTCAAGAACCTTGGTGAAGTTGTCGAGCATGTAGTTGATGGAGTCCGCGACGTTGCCGAGTGCGTCGTTGGAGACTTTTCCACGCAGCGTTAGGTCGCCGCGCGCGACTTGGTTGATGACGGTGAGCAATTCCGTGATGCTCCGCTGCAAAGCGTCATTCGCGTCCTGATTGCTCGTCGCTTTGGAAACTTTCGCCACCGCGCGATTCAGGTTTTCCGCGATGTAGCCAAGTTCGTCGCCCGTGTTGACTTCCACACGCGCACGCGGATCACCCGCAGCAATGCGTTCGGAGAATTGCGCCAGTTCCTGCACCGGCGTCAAGAGCTTGCTCGTCAATCGCCACGCCAGGAATCCGGCCATGCCGAGCGCCAGCAATAGCGCGAACATAAGGGAGCCCGTCGACCCGCTCGGCAACGACCCAAACTCGAAGATGGACAGTCCGCCAGATTGACGTCCGGCGCTGTAGGCCAGGCCCAGCACGGCGAAAAGAATTACGCCATTCGATATGACCAGCCACGTTATTGTGGTACTCAGACGCGATTTCATGCCTTCCTCCAAATCCCTACTGCTGTGGCCCCGATCCGCATGCGGCGGGACACACGCAAACTCACCCGTGCAAAACTAAATGCTCGGTCCGGGAAAAACCTCGAGCATTCTCCTAAGATCAATGATCAGCGCCAGCCGGTCGTCGTGCCGGAGCATCCCGATGCAATGCGGTACATTTTCCGGAGCCTGTTCGAGCAAATCCTCTGCATTCACCGAATACGTCCCGATCACTTCGTCTGCTGCGATACCAATGCGCAAATCGTCATGCGAACCTTCCGCGCGTAGCGACGCGACCACCACATGCTTCGGCAGCAACCCCGGTCGCCGCCCTTCCGTAATGGCAATGTCGATCAGCGGCACAATGGACCCGCGCAAATTGAAAATTCCCGCAAGGTAGGCTGGACCGAGCGGCAGCTTGGTCAACAGCGGCCAGTCCAAGACTTCCTCGACGTCCAGCACCGGCAAGCAAAAGCGCTCGCGTCCGCTGCGGAAAACGCAATACTGCGATTCCGGCAGCCGCTCTTCCATGGGACCAAGAGCTTCAAGCAGGTCGTCCGCATCTGCGGGAAGCGGTACCAGGTGAAAATCTTCGCTCATCGCCGCATCATCCTCGAATCATCCATTACGCGAACCGCCGTACAGCTCGCAGCAATTCTTCCCGTGTAAAAGGCTTTGTCACATACCCATCGGCGCCCTGCTGCGCGCCCCAATACTTGTCGCTCTCGGTGTTCTTCGACGTCACCAAAATCACCGGTATGGCGTTGTAGTCCGAGTGATTCTTCAATTCCCGGCAAACCTGAAAGCCATTCCGCTTGGGCATCACGACATCCAGCAGAATCACGCTCGGCCGCTCAACGGCAATCGCTTCTTCGACTCGTTCTGGGTCGTTGATACCGACCAGCCGGTAGCCTTCGTGCTCGAGGAAGCCCTGAATCAGCTTCACCTGAGCGGGTGAGTCATCGACGATGAGTACTTTTTTCTGCAGCATCGACATCTCCCCATATTTCTCCGCAGACAAGAGGTGCACGTCAGCAGCCAGCCTGAAAGCTACGTCAATCGCTTTGTCTAACTTGTATAAGGTCTTATTTGTGAGTGGTTTACGAATTCAATCCCAGTGCTTATCGGCGGGACGTGGGCGAAGCCGGCACTGCTTCCGTCTCAGCTTGAGATGCATTCTCAGCTTCCCTCATCTCGCTTGCTAGCGATGAGAATCTTTGCATGATCTCGTTGATCCGCAGCGCCATGCTATGAATGGTCTTAATCTGTGCGAGAGACTGCGAAGACAGTTGGCCCGGTTCCAGTAGTAAGAGTTCGGCGTTTCCGAGCATGGAGGTCAGCGCATTGTTGACGCTGTGCTTCATGTCGGTCATGTACCGGCCCAACGTGGCCTGGTGTTCGTTCTTCGCCGCTCGGCGTTCGGCCTGTTTGGAAATCCGCAGAGCTTCAGCGCGACGCAAGGATTCACCCGCGACGAGCAGCAGCGTTTGCGCCCAGTCTTCACGCAATGGAATGTGGACGAGCCGGGGATACCGCGAACGCAATTGCCCAAACTCGCGCGAATCGGTCGGCACGCATAGAATCACAGCGGCCGCCGGCTCCAGGGATTGCAAGATGGCGTGGAGTTTGCCTTCAAGGACAGGCCCTACGACCACGAGATCGTGAGGCGTGGCTTCGTGGTCTTTCCACAGTTCGCTGCTCAGCACGGTGATACCCGGCGCTTGCCGCTCTGCTTGCCAACAGGCCGTCAAGAGCCGCGCAAATTCCGGTTCATCGGTCAGAATAAGTACGCTAGCGTTTCGCAAAGAGGACCCACTCCCAGGTTGATCGCCTGTCAAGCTCGGCAAAGATTCCGATCATTTACAGCTACAGCTTTTCGGCTTCATCCAAAGCCGTGAGCAATCTCTTCGTGCTGATGCCCAGATTTACCGCAGCTTCGGTGTCCTTCGCCTGTTTGGCGATGTCCACGCGCTCTTGCAACCGCGAAACTTCAATTCGCGCTATCGAAAGGGCCTTGTCCATGGAAGTTGCGTTTCCTGATTCCTTGGCGGACTCGACGGCAGCCGTCACCATCGCCCGAGCCACCACGGCCCGGCGTAGATCCTCTGCCGACGGTCCATCCTCGCTGACGAACGCCGTTACTTCCCACGAAGACAACAAAATCCGCGCAGCGCCGATCTTCACCGTGGTCATCGAACGCCCTCGCGTAGGCGGCGTTGCGATCAACTGTTCCCAGATTTTTTCCAGGCAGCCTTCAAAATCAAGCGCTGCGTAGACCGCGGGCTTATTCGCATCATCCCCGGCAGGTATCTCCGCACCTTTTGCGCCCTTCACAACCGTTGCGGCGTCGCGCGCAGAAGGGTTCGCAGCTTCGCCGCTAGGGATACTCGTCGGCTTCATCGGAACAGCCGCACCCAGCGGTACTTTCGGCGCGATCTTTTCCAATGCGCGTTCTACGTCCGTGCGCAAGCCCAACAGTTTTTCAAACGTCTGATTCACCGCGCGTTCTGTATATTCCTTCTGAAAAGGCTGTTTCCATTCATCGGCAGCGTCTCGAATTTTCGCGAGCGGTTCTTCGGCAGTAAGGCCGAAATGATGGCAATCGATAATCCTAACTCCTGCTGTTTCGAGCTGTGACAGACCCGAACGAATCGCAATCAAGTCCGCGTGCATCAGCTCGATAAACGTCCGCCTGAGCAGAAAATTGAACCGCACGAAAGCCAGCAATGCTGCCGGATCGTAGAACATCCCGCCTGCGGTCTCTTTCACCTTGCGGCCCTGCTCGATGAAATTCGTTTTCAGGATTTCGCGGAGGCTGCGGAAAGTACGCAGTTTCTCGATCATCTGCTCGAGAGGTGCGCACCACTCCAGGGTTGAGTCATCGACATCGCCCAGGATCGGTTTCATTACCAGCGCCACGTCGAAAGGTTCAATCTGCTTGTGGTAAATCTTCGCTGGAGCGCAAAGAGCAAAATATTGCACCAGCAGGAAGTCGACTTTATCGCGGTCCACGTTGGTCTTCGAGGATTTCTGAAGATGACGGTGAATGAGAGCGCACAAGCTGGTTTCGTTCGCGTTCAACGTGGTTGTCTGCAGCAGCTTGCGCAGCTCGTGCACCGCAACGCGCTGGTCCATCTCGTCCAGCCAGGTTTCTACCTCGTCGAACAGCTCCAGGTCCGGCTTTTCCGGCAGATGCCTTTTTTCTTGAGAGAAGGGAATCTCGATTTCGAGCTGTTTCCCCAGTGCAAGATAGATCGGGAAAACGGAGCGATCCTCAGCCCACTTGGCCTGGCGCGAACTCGCGATCTTGGGCATGGCCGGGATTTTGAGCGTTGAAGTCGTCTTGTTCACGATTGTGTCACCCACACGCAGGGCCCCTGTAAGAGTCGGACGGCCACCGCCTTACGTCCTTCGTGATATTGCACGGCAATGACTGTCGCTTCTGCCGTACCACCGTTCCGTTCTCGTTCTATCCGAACCTTATCGTCGAACTCCAAGGGCAAACTCGATAAGAAAATCGCATGTTCCGGGCCGCCGAACTCCACCACCGTCGCTTCCCGCAACCGCGTGTTCCCGGCCCGCAGCGATGTGATCTGAACGGGCACTCGAACAGCATTCGCGCGCGGAAAAAAACGAGCCAATCGCTCCGCGCACCCTTGTTCGTTCTCGACAAGCGTTACTTCGCTAGATCGTGTCACGTGGCCTCTCGACTCGCCGCAGTACTGTCGTACTAATGTTCGCGTCTCAGCCGCGGATTGGTACACACGCTCCGCATTGGGACACAACGTCCCCGCGATAGAGATGCACGCTGCACGCCAAAGAATTGGAAAGGGCAGAGGTCCAGATATTGAAGAAAGGGAACGACTTAAGATTTTCCCGTCGGTTTTATGTGGCTCACGCGTCTCACGCTGAAACGTTGTCGTCTCAGGCGCTCGCTACTTTATGCGTCGCTCTCTGCTGTTTGAGACGTTATTCCGCTGCCCGCGCGGTCTCTTCGGGGGCGTCTTCGGCCTCATCCGGGCCTCGAAGAGGGATGCTGTAGCGCTTTAGTTTCCTGTATAAAGTTGCCCGGCTGATCCCCAGCATCCGGCCAGCCAGCGCCTTGTCACCGTTGGCCTGCTCGAACACACGCAGAATCGTCATGCGCTCCATTTCCGCGAGCGCGGTTGTAGAAAGCGACGCTGCATCCTGCAGCGTGCTGCCTGCGGAATCCGGTTGTTCGGTGCGGATGGCCGGCGGAAGATCAATCACGTCGATCACTTTGCGGTCGCCGAGCGTAATCGCTCGCGCGATACAGTTCTCCAGTTCGCGGATGTTTCCGGGCCACTCGTAGCTCAGCAGGCTCTTCATCGCCGCCGTGGTCACTTGCAGGTGCGAATCCGGTGCATAGCGGTCCAGGAAATGATGCACGAGCATGGGGATATCCGAGCGGCGGTCGCGCAACGTCGGCAGGTGCACGGTCACGACGTTTAGCCGGAAATAGAGGTCCTTGCGGAACGTTCCTTCGCGGTACGCCGCCTCAAGATCGCGGTTGGTCGCTGCGATAACACGCACATCCACTTGCACCTTCTCATTGCTTCCGACGGGCCGGACTTCCTTCTCCTGCAGCACGCGCAGGAGTTTTGCCTGCATCTCGAGCGGGAGTTCGCCAATCTCATCCAAGAAGATCGTTCCGCCATTGGCGGCCTGAAACAGGCCGGCCTTTGTTTTTATGGCTCCCGTGAACGCGCCCTTTTCGTAGCCGAAGAGTTCGCTCTCCATCAGCGTCGGTACCAGCGAGCCGCAATCCACGGCCACAAAGGGTGTCTTTGCAAGGGCTCCGCGGAAGTGAATCGCGCGTGCCACAAGTTCCTTGCCCGTACCGCTTTCCCCGGAAATCAAAACAGGCGTCCGCGTATCTTTCAGGCGCGAAACCATCCGTAAGACGTCCTGAATGTTCGCCGATGTGCCGATGATTCCATCGAGATTGTCTTCCGTGCTGACGCGCTCGCGCAAAAATTCGTTCTCCGTCACCAACCGCACCTTCTCGGCCATGCGCTGCAGCAACAGCCGCATCTTCTCGACGCGGAAGGGCTTCTCGATATAGTCGTACGCGCCCAATTTCATGGCATCGACTGCCGATTCGATCGATCCGTGCCCGGTCATGATCGCGATTTCCGCTCGCGGCAGAATCATTTTCGCTTGCTTCAAGAGCTCCACGCCGGAAAGCGTGGGCAGTTTTAAGTCCGTCAGAATGAGGTCCGGCACATCGGCATCGAGTTTTGCCAGCGCGGCTTCGGCGCTTTCCGCTTCCGTGCAGGAATATCCCAGTGTATTGCCAATGGTCATGCACAGTTTGCGGATGCTCTGCTCGTCATCCACGACCAACAAACGCACTTTTAGATCTTCACTCATGGTTTCCCAAACGTTTTCTCCACTATGGATATTAATTGGTGTACACGGAACGGCTTCTCGATGCAAGGCGTCCCGCTACGCGCTAGCAGCGCTTGTGTCTCACTGTTAGCGGTGTCTCCGCTGATGAGAATGATCTTCGACCCCAGCTCCGGCCGGTTTTTCTGAATCCAGTCGTGCACTTCCGCGCCATTCACCGCTCCCGGCATTCGGATATCGGAAATCACGCCGCTATATTTTCCGCCAGCGAGTTGCTGCAAGCCTTCCGCTCCCGAGGATGCGTTCACCACGGAGTATCCTTTACGCTCGAGCGCCGCCTTCAGAAACGCAATCACAGATGGCTCATCCTCAATCAATAGAATCGGCGCAGTCTGGCTAACCGCAGCTTGCAATGTCATCGTCCGGCCTCTTTCGCAGCCAAAGCCGGCAGCTGCTCCGCAGCGATCGGGATTCGAACGACAAACGTGCTCCCGTCGCCTTCCGTATTGTTCCAACACTGGATCTCGCCACCGTGCGCTCTTACGATTCCGTAGCAAATGCTAAGTCCCAGCCCTGTACCTTTGCCTGGCTGTTTCGTCGTATAAAACGGGTCAAATATATGTTGCGGATCGGCGATACCGGTGCCGTTGTCCGTGACCACCACTTGCACGCTATTCCCACCGCGCTCCGTGCTAATCGAAATACGCCCGCGCCGCCCCGATTCTTGCACCGCGTCATAGGCATTGTTGAGAATATTGAGGAAAACTTGCTGAAGTTGCTGCGCGTCACCTAGGGCTGGCTCAAGCGACTCGTCAAACTTCTCGCTTACCTCGACTCCATGGCTCGCAAAATCATAGCTGCGCAGCTTGATCGTTTGCCTAAGAACTGTGTTCACCTGGACGGGTTCGCGCTGCACTGGCCGCTGCCGCGCGAAACTCAGCAGGTCCTGCACGATGTCCTTGGTTCTCTGCGTTTCTTGCAAAATAATCTGCAAATCTTCCCGCGCCGAAAGCGGCACATCCGGATTCTCCAACAACAAGTCCGTGAACCCCAAAATCGCCGCCAAAGGATTGTTCACTTCGTGTGCCACGCCGGAAACCAGCCGCCCAATCGTCGCCATTCGTTCCGAGTGTGCCAGCTTGGCCTGCAACAGCACTGCATCCGTAATATCAGTCATCACCACAACCAGATTGTTCACCGCACTCTGCTCGTCGCGCATGGGACTCAAGCTGATGGAAAAGTGCCCCATCGTTCCGTCGCTTCGCCGCACCTGCAGCTCCAGATTTTCTACCTGCAGTCCATTCGCGGTCGTCTCAAGCGCACCCTCGAAATCCTTCCGGTGAGACGGCTCCACCCAATCCACGAGCCGGTGCCCGATCAACTCATTTTCCCGGTACCCCGCTTCGTAGCACCGGCGGTTGGCGTAGCTGATCAGTCCTGCCGTATCCAGCACAAGAATCATGCTCTGCGTGGTATTGAGAATCTTCTGATTGAAGTCGCGCTCGCGCTGCAATTGCGATTGAAACGACTTTTGCTCGGTTACATCCAGCATCAACCCGCGAATCTGGGCGATTCGACCTTGCGCGTCGCGCACCGCCGTAATGTTTTGCAGCGTATGGAGCAGCGCGCCATCCTTGCGCCTGAGGGTTTCTTCATAATTACGAAGCACGCCGCGTTCGGCCAGTCCCTGCAAAAACCGTTCGCGCGCCGCCGGTGCGGGGTAAAGGTGTGGGCTTACATCCGAGCGAAGCATTTCCTCGCGAGACGCATACCCCAACATTCGAACCATGGCGTCGTTCACATCCAAAAATCTTCCATCAGGCGTCGCAAAAAACAGGCCTTCCTGAATACTGTCGAACAGCTCCCGGTACTTCCGCTCCGCTTCGCGCCGGTCTGTAATGTCCTTAAGCACGTGAATCGTTCGCGTATCGTCTTCCACAACCCCTGGCGCGCGCGAAGTCGACACAAGAAAAATGCGCTCCGCAGATGCAGCTACATACTCCTCGCGCGGCCGCTGCGTATCGCGGCAAAAGGGGCAGGGAAGATCGCTCCCAGTTTCCGCGATTTGCCGTAACCCGCTCATCGCTTCGCCAACAAGGGCCACCGGCGGCACGCCAAGATGCGACGCCAGCGAGCGGTTCGTACGCAAAATTTTCCACGCCCGGTCGTGCACCACGATGTAATCGCTGATCGCGTCTATATCTTCGACCCACTGCCTCTTCGATTTTTCCAGCTGCGAAAATCGTCTGAAATTTTCCAGTGACAAGGCCGCATGACTCGCCAAAGCGTGCAGTAGCTTCTTCTCTTTGGCGTCCAGACTCTTTCGCCGTCGCAACAGGCACAGCATTCCCAGCCTTTCTCCATCGCTTGCGCTTATCGGCATGAATACTGCGCTTGTTGCCACCGCAGCGCCTTCCGGAGCCTCGACTTCTCCTGCAGGCAGGGGCCGAACTACCGCCGCAACGCGGGTTTCGCGGGCAGACGATGTAATCCAGCTCCTCAGCCCAGCGCTCACCGCATCTTCATTGTCCACTGCGGCATAGAGATCCGTCTCCCGCCCGCGAAACACCGCCAGCGCGCCCCACGCCGCGTTCAACATCCGCGCTGAACGTCGTGCAAACCTCTCCAGGAACTCAGGAAGTTGCCGCGATTGTGCCGCGTCAACCGCCAGCTCCATCAATTCTTCCGCTAGTTTTGAAGAAGCAGGCACAGGGGCAGCCTTCTTCAGCCGAGTGGCTAAATGCGGTGTCCGAATAGCTTTTGTTTCTCGCATCACGGGTTGGGGGTGAACGCGCGTCTCAAGTTGACTTCTGTCGTTCGCTACCACCCTAACGACCATTCTCATTCTGAGTCAATCGCCGTTGTCGAAGGCGTTGCTGAATCGTCCACTCTCGCTGCGGCTTCTTCGTCGAGATCGTCTCAGCATGAGACCTCGCCGCAAATAGATCAGGTCAACTGAGACACGCTTTTTTTCTGCTCGCTCTGCACGACGCCTCAAGAATCCGCATTAAGCATTCATTCTACGCTACTTGCAGCGCTCTCCGGTTTCTTCCTCTTGTGCTCTCGAGCGACATCCACGGTGGCACCCGACGTGCCTTCTCTACCGCGGGGTTTCCCCATTCATGAGAGGGGTGGTGTCCATGAGGTCCGATTGGAGTTGGAGAAAATTTGTGTTTGGAGCGGCCACGGCTGTCGTCGGCCTCTGCCTGGGAACGGCCGCCTTGGCGCAAACAGGTTCTACGGACGAAGGAAAGCGCAAGGTCAAGTCAAAGGTCTCTCCCGCCTATCCGGAGCTTGCCAAGCGCATGAGCGTCTCGGGCAAGGTCAAAATTGAGGTGGTGATTACGCCGGACGGCCGCGTCAAGAGCACTCGCGTAATCGGCGGTCATCCGCTGCTGGTGCAAGCCTGCCAGGACGCGGTGAAGGAATGGAAATTTGCGGCCGCGCCGGAAGAAACCACGCAGATCGTCGAATTTGAGTTCAACGCCGGGGCGAATTAGAGAAATCGCAGAAGACGGCAGGAGCGGTTTACACAAAACCGCATCGCCGGGGTGAGTGGAGGCATTTTGCAATGACGATCGGGAAAAGGCTTTACTTAGGGTTTGGGGCAATCCTGATAATTTTGGGTTTGCTGTTCTTCATCAATATCGGCGCAGGCTATCGGGAACAGACCGCCCGCAAAGACGCCACGGCAGCGCTCGAAAACGTGCGCACGATCGAGTCCGTGCGCTACCAGATCATGTTGAACCGCCACAACATGGACAATTTCCTCCTCAGCGGCGATCCCCGCGACGAAGAAAAGGTCAACAAAGGTTTCGCCGACATCAACGACTTGATCAAGCGTGGACAGTCGCAAACCACAAGCGACAGCGTCAAGACCGCCCTCATTCAAGTTGAAAGCACCGAAGCTAGCTGGGCCGATAATTTCGCCAAACCCCTTCTTGCCAAGCGCCACCAGGTCGATTCCGGCGACGCTACCGTTTCCGACCTTCAAATCTTCTATCTCCAGAAAGATCCAGCATCCTGGCTCACAAAATCCTCGGCTGTCCTCGATCAAACCAGCTCGGACATTACGAAGTCTCTGGATGAAACGTCGAAATCGGCCGAACGCGCCAGCTACATCAGCTTCGGCTTTACGACTTTGGGTACGCTCGTGGCCTGCATCGTTGGCATCTTCGCGGCCATCAAGACCGCCAAGTCCATCAGCGAGCCGCTCACTCACCTCATCACCGTGGCGCGCGAAATTGGCGATTCCGGCGACCTCGATCAGAACATTGATATTCATCGCAACGACGAAATCGGCGCCTTGGCTACGACTTTCAACAACATGGTCGCCTACCTGAAAGAAATGGCAAACGTCTCCATGTCCGTCGCCGAAGGCGACCTTACCGTGGAAGTTGTTCCGCGCTCCAAGCGCGACACTCTCGGCAATGCTTTCCTGCGCATGTCCCACGGTCTCCAGGAATTGGTCCGCACGACACGCGATTCCGCCGGCCAGGTTTCCGCTGGTTCCAATCAGGTTGCAGGGGCAGCGGATGAATCCGCGAAGGTAAGCGTTCAAGCCTCTTCCGCCATTGAAGAAGTCACCAGCACGATGCACGAAATGAGCATCAACGTGCAAAACGTTGTGAAGAACACGCAGGTGCAGGCTTCCAGCGTCGCGGAAACCTCCGCATCCATCGATCAGATGGTCACATCCATTCAGCGCGTCGCGGACACTGCGAAGGTGCTTCTGGACATCGCCAATCGTTCCCGCGAAGAAGTCGTCACCGGCATTCAGACCATGGAAAAAGCCACCGACGGCTTGAACCGCACCAACAAAGCGATTCAATCGTCCGCGGAAATCATCAACATTCTCGGACATCGCGCCGACGACATCGGCAAAATCATCGAGGTCATCGATGACCTCGCGGAGCAAACCAATCTTCTCGCTTTGAACGCGGCCATTGAAGCGGCCCGCGCGGGCGAGCATGGCTTGGGTTTTGCCGTCGTCGCCGATGAAGTTCGCAAACTCGCCGAAAAATCCACCCAATCCACCAAGGAAATTGCCGACCTTATCCAAAGCATCCAGCGCGAAGCGCGCCAGGCCGTCGAAAACATGGAGCGCAGTACGCGCATCGTCGAGGAAGGCCTAAGCCTGGGCAACGAGCTCGGCACTGCCTTGCACAAAATTTCCAACGTCGTCACCGAAGTCTACAAGTTCTCCCAGGAAATCGGCGCCGCCACCAACGAACAGTCCGTGGGCTCCTCACAAATCGCCAAAGCCACCAGCCGCCTTACCGAAATCACGCAAGAGATCAACTCGGCCGTCGAAGAACAAGCCTCCGGCGCGCAAGCCGTTGTCCGCGCGATGGATAAGATGCGCGAGCTCGTGCAGCAATCCGCATCCAGCTCTACCGAGCTCTCGGCCGCCGCCGAACAGATGCTCAAACTGTCCCGCAACTTGCTGGACAGCATGGACCGTTTCGTCCTGGATCGTTCCGCACAAGGTCAAGGCCAAGGCCGCGGCCGCCAGTCAGATCAGGGCGGACAGCGTCGCGGGCACCAGAATCAGGGTTCCGGCCGTGAACGAGAGTCGGAATATGCCGAACTCGTGCGTTCCTAAGCTGTCGGAGATCGCTTGATGGAAAAGGAATTACAAATCGTCGGTTTCCGTATCGGAAATGAAACGTACGGCGTGCTTATCGGCGCCGTGCGCGAGATTGTCCGCGTCCCGGAAATCACGGCCGTCCCGAGTGCGCCCGATACCGTCGAAGGTGTAATCAATTTGCGCGGGAAAATCATCCCAGTAATGGATCTGCGCAAACGATTCGGCCACACCGAAATTAGTTCGGACAAGAAAAACCGTATTCTAGTCGTCGAACTGGATAACAAGCTGCTGGGCCTGATCGTCAATTCTGCGTCGGAGGTTTTGAAGATTCCGCCATCCGACATTGAAGCCCCCGGCTCCGTTTTTGCCGATGGCGAATCCGGATACGTCACCGGAGTTGGCAAACTGAAAGGCCGCCTCATCATTTTGCTGGATATTTCCAAGCTTTTGCACCGGCCGGAGCTCAAACGACTCGAGGAGGCCGCGGAAACCGTCGCCACTGCAAAGTAACGCTGCCCCCAATCGCATCGGGGACAGCCGAAATGCCGGATTGCCGCTTATTTCATGGGAACGATCACCGCCCAGATCCAACTTACGGAACCCGAACTGAAGTTATTGCAGACGCTCGTCTATCAGGAATGCGGCATGTTCTTCGACGAACGCCGCTCGCACTTCCTGAAAGATCGCCTTCAGCGCCGGCTTAAGGCTTGCCAGCTCGATTCCTTCTACAGCTACTATCGCTTGCTTACCAGCCGCGAAGGCCGCGCCGAGCTCGCGCTGTTGCTCGAAAATCTCACCGTCAACGAAACTAGCTTCTTCCGCAACAAGCCGCAGCTCGAACTCTTGCAGAAAACTGTCCTGGAAGATTTGCTTCGCAAGAAGCAGGAACGGCGCGACTGGAACCTTCGTGTGTGGAGCGCAGGCTGTTCCGCGGGTCAAGAACCCTACTCTGTCGCCATTTTAATTTGCGACGCCCTAGCTTACTACTATTTGCGCAACCCGCTGCCGTTCGATATGCCATCTCCCAAACCGCTGATTCCTCCGCCCTGGAAGCTGGAAATCGTGGCTTCGGACATCAGCTACGCCAGCCTGCGCGTTGGCCAGGAAGGTGTCTACACAGAACAGCAAATGGAGCCGGTGGATTACACCTGCCGCCTGCGCTACTTTGAGAAATCCGGCGACAAATATGCCATCAAGCCTCTGCTGAAACAGATCGTCCAGTTCGACTTCCACAACCTCAAAACCGAATTTTTGCCGCGCCGCAACGACATCATCCTTTGCCGCAACGTCATGATCTATTTCGACGAAGCCGAACAAAAACGCCTGATCGAAAAGTTTTGGCATTGCTTGAATCCTGGTGGCTACCTTTTTGTCGGTCACGCGGAGAGTCTCTTCGGGCTTACACAGAAATTCCGCATGGTGCACCTGAACAATGGAACCGCTTATCAGCGCGTGGAGGCGAATTCTTGAGCAAGCCTCCCGAAGATCGCAACCCGGAGCTCCGCGCTATCTTCTTTGAAAGCGCGAATGAGCTGCTGCAATCGCTCAACGAAGCCGGGCTTGAGCTTGAAGCGCATCCAGCCGACGAGGAAGTCATCCGCCGCGTTCGCCGGGCTGTGCATACACTCAAAGGTGATTCGGCTGCTTGTGGCTTCCAAAAGCTGAGCGAACTCGCTCACGAACTCGAAGATATCCTCACGCCGCAGGTCGCGCAGAAATACGGGTCCAGATTCGCTGAGGTTGTTCTCGCAGCGGCCGATTCTTTCGAAGCGATGCTGACCTCCTACCAACGAGGGAAAAAGCTGCCATCGCTCGAAAAATTGCGCGGTTTGATTCGCGGGCTTCTGGTGGATGTCGCCAACACTCCCGTAGTTGCTCCGCAAGCTCCCGCAGCTGTGCCTGCGGTGTTCGCCTGGACGGAATACGAACAGCTCATGATTTCCGAGGCCGTTCATCGCGGCGAAACAGTTTATAACGTCGCGCTGCGCATCGATCCAGACAGCCTGATGCGCGCTGCCGCCTTTCAGCTCATTCGAAACGTCCTCCACGGCTGCGGCACGCTGATCGCCCTTCGCCCTGAAGACAATCTGGCCGCCGCCACCGTGGAAATCGTCGAGGCCGCAATCGCCAGCACGCAGTCTGAAGACGCCATCAAAAAACGCTGCCGTATTCCGAGCATCGTAACCGACGTTCGTATCGAGCGAGCCACGAACGCACTGACGCCCGAGCACGAACTTCTCGGCGATCTCCTGGATGCTCAGGCGGCGCAAGTTGTTGCCAATCCCGCCGAGCATGGCGATGCCAGCGACGCCGCAAAATCCGGCCAAGCAGCTTCCGCAGCTGCTACTGTTACTGAGAGCACTCTCCGCGTTGATGCCAGTCGTATCGACGCCGTCATGAATCTGGTCGGTGAATTAATCATCGGCAAGTCCATGCTTCATCGCGCGCTCACCGAATTTGACCAGCGTCACGCACGTGATCCGCTCCGGGCAAAGCTCGCGGATGCCATGGGCTTTCAATCTCGCGTGCTCGACGAACTTCATAAATGCGTCCTGAAAATTCGCATGGTACCGGTCGAGCAGCTGTTCCGCCGTTTTCCCCGCGTCGTTCGCGACGTCGCCAAGCAATGCGGCAAGGACGTGGCTCTGGACATCTCCGGCCAACACACCGACCTCGACAAAAGTATTCTAGATTCGCTCGGCGAGCCCCTGATGCACCTCGTGCGCAATGCCGTCGATCACGGCATCGAACCTGCCGACGAGCGGCTCACCGCTGGCAAGCCCGCGCGCGGCACGGTTTATCTGAAGGCTTATCATCAAGGCACGCAGGTCGTCATCGAAGTGCGTGACGACGGACGGGGCATCGATCCCGCACGCGTCCGCCAGCAAGCCGTGAAGCAGGGGATCATCAAAGCCGAAGAAGCCACGCGCCTCTCCGACCAGGAAGCCCTCAACCTTATTTTCGAATCCGGGTTCAGCACCGCCGCCGAAGTCACGGAAGTTTCCGGCCGCGGCGTAGGCATGGACGTCGTGCGCAGCGTTTTGGACAAGCTAAAAGGCACCGTCCACATCTCCACCGAAAAAACGCGTGGCACCACCTTTCAACTTCGCGCCCCGCTAACGCTCGCCAGCATTCAGACGTTGCTTTTCCGCGTCGGTGGCCGGCTTTTTGCCGTTCCGCTTTCCTCCGTCGTCGAGATCTCGCGCGTCAATGAACAGGAAATTCATCGCATCGACCAGCGCGAAGTTCTCCGCCTTCGCGACCAGATTCTCACGCTCGTCCGTCTTGAGCATCTCAGCCGCCTTCGCTCGATCGATACCGAACCCGCGAAGAAGAAACACTTCGTTATCGTGATCGGCGCAGCGGAAAAACGCTTCGGCCTCGTCGTGGACAGCATGGTCGGCGAAGAAGAGCTGGTCATTAAAGCCCTGCCGAGCGACATCATCACCAGCGATCTCGTAAGTGGCGCGTCTATTCTCGGCGATGGCACTGTCGTGCTCATCCTCAATGTGCCAGCCGTCCTCTCGCGCCTCTCACGTGCCGTTCCTTTGGGAGCCATCGCATGAGCGCCCGCATCCGAGTACTCGTCGTCGACGATTCAGCACTCATGCGGAAGCTCATCCCTGCGGTCCTGGCCCGCGATCCTTCCATCGAGGTCGTCGGTACGGCCATGGACGGTGCTTTCGCCCTGAAAAAAATCGAAGAGCTGCATCCCGACGTCGTCACTCTCGATCTGGAAATGCCTCGCATGGACGGCATGGAAACTCTTCGCCTCATCATGCGGCGCGCTCCCATGCCCGTCATCCTTTTCAGCACCCATTCGAAAGAAGGCGGCTACGCAACTCTCAAAGCACTGGCTCTCGGCGCCATTGATTTTGTCCAGAAGCCCATAGACGCCGCCGCCGGACATCTCGAATCCGTCGCCGACCAGCTGATCGAAAAAATCAAAGTCGCCAAGCGCGCCGCTGGCCGCAAACTTCCGGCAGCCGTCGTATCCGATGATCCTCCCAAGAGCAAAAAGAAAGCACATGCGGCGCTTCCGCCAAACCGCATCATAGCAATCGGCATTTCCACCGGTGGTCCGAACGCTCTGCAATACGTTCTCTCGCAAATTCCTGGTGATTTTCCGGCCACCATCCTAATCGTTCAGCACATGCCGGAAGGTTTTACGGAAATGTTCGCGAAGCGCCTCGATGAATGCTGTGCGCTCGACGTTCAGGAAGCGCGCTCTGGCGATCTTCTCGTTGCCAGCCGCGTCCTTATCTGCCCCGGCAATCGTCACATCATGGTTCGCCGCATGCCCCGCGGAGACATGGCCGTGCTATCCGACGGCTCGCCCGTTAACGGTCACCGCCCATCGGCTGACGTGCTCTTTCATTCGGTTGCTCAACAATTTGGTCCCACGGCTGTCGGCCTTTTGATGACCGGAATGGGTGAAGACGGCGCCGAAGGCCTCGGTGCGCTCAAAGCTGCCGGCGGTGTCACCGTCGCGCAAAGCGAAGACACCTGCGTCGTCAGCGGCATGCCTCGCGCTGCCATCTCCAAGGGCTACGCCGACAAAATTATTCCGCTGGAAGGTATCGCCGCGTTTCTGGTTCAAAACTACGGCGGAGACCGCTCCGTCTCAGACAAATTCGACAAGAACGAAAATAACGACAAGCACGACAAGAACGAGAAATCGGAAAGGACACCCGTTTCTTCCCATCGCACTTGACACCGTGCCGGGAGAAGGAGAAGGCCATGCAACAATTTGCCGCTCTGTTACGCAAAGACAATCAACCAGTTCGCTACCTGGTGGTGGACGACTCGGTCTTCGCTCGCAAGAACATCATCAAGATGATTGAGATGTTCGGTGGGGAAGTCGCTGGAGAAGCCGGCGACGGCCTCACCGCCATCGCGGAGTTCAATCGCACCAAACCCGACATCGTGCTCATGGACATCACCATGCCGCAGATGGAGGGCATCGAGGCCGTCGAGCGCATCGTCCGCCAGCATAGCGAAGCGCGCATCGTGATGGTTTCTTCGGTGGGCTATCAGGAAAATATCCTGGCTGCGCTTCAGAAGGGCGCGAAACACTTCGTGCAAAAACCCGTCAAGCCCGAAGTCCTTTACGAAATTCTCCGTTATGTTCTCAGTGACGATCCCAACGCCGCAGGCGCGCCCGTCGCCTTCGCAGGAGAGAGCCGCGCATGAGAATGGAACTCATTCAGCCGTTCATCAACGCCGCCGACGCCGTTTTCGCCGAATCGCTCCAGGCGCCGACGAAAATCCTCGACCTTTCCATGGACGAAAACACCTATCGCCGCAAAGGTGTCGCCGCCCTCATCGCCATCAAGGGCGACATCGAAGGCCGCGTGATCCTCGATCTTTCTCCTGAAGTTGCCATGAAAGTTGCCAGTCATCTCGCCGGCGAAGAAGTTCCCAGCAGCGAACAAGTCGTTCGCGAAACCGTCTGCGAACTCGCCAACATGGTGATCGGCAATTCCGTCACGCTGCTCAACGACCAGGGTTTTCGCTTTAAAGTGTATCCGCCTGAAATGCATATGAACGAAGAAGGCCTCGCGTGCAGTGTTGACACCGAAGCCATGGTCATCGCCATCGAAACGCCTTGCGGCCAAGCCTATCTAAACATTTCCATGCACTACTTGCATCGCCGCCGCCACGAACGCGACATCGCCAACGTGATGGATTAATCCGTGTGGGCACGGCACGCTTACCCTGACCTTCGAAGGGTCGTGCCCGTCCTCGCCACAAGGCTCGCCAAAATGCGCGATGTGCAGGTAGCGGACTTTCGTTATCAATTTGTTGGGTGAGGATGTTGCAAGAACCGCAAGATCAGCGACAACACTCTGATCGAAATTCCCGAACTATTCTCAATCCGCAGAATCACTAGGCGGCCGAATATAAGCCGCTCCATGCCTATACAAACCCGCCGCCGGAATCGCTTGCGAAAACACAATCCGTATCGGCACAAAAATGGCGCCGCTCCCAGGCGTAAACGGCACCGCTACTTCCACGCGCGATCCTTCCGGATACTCGTTCCTACTCCGGAAACTCAATCCGCCCTTCGACAAATCCTCGCAAACCGCCACTTCCTCCTGAAATCCGCGCCTCCGAATGCACGCCAAAACCCGCGCCTTCACCCGCGTCCGATTCCGCCGCGGTATCACGCGCTCTTCCACCGTCAAAGGGTGCGCTCCCTTTTCCTGCGACTTGATTTCCGACTGCGCTTCGATCCAAATCGATGGCGTATCGCAATGCTTGCAAAGCCGCGCTACGCACTTCCGCACTTCAAATGACTTCAACTCCAATTCATTCAGATAAACGACTTCGCGCCGCTGGCAAAATCCGCATTCCATCAACAGCCGCGCCAGCGATTCGTCCGCCTTGTAGGGAGCAGGGAAGTCGATATCCCAAAAATCCGCCCTCGGCTCGATAATCTGAATCGCGTACAAAAATCCGTCCGGCTCCTGATCGATTTCCGCCATCACGCGCGCTCGCGTGGTCTTCACCAGGTCGCCTTCCATCCGACGCAGCGTAATCTCTTGCCCCGCCGCCAGTTTTTCTTCCAGGCGCAAAACGCCGCCATTCCGGCTGACCAAAAGCGTCTCGGCAATGTGTTTCACGGGTGTTCCGTCGCCCGCAGTCCACGATGCCTCCACGGGCATCCGGAAGCTCACGCGGTCGCTCTGCCGTAGTCCATCGCCTCGCACTGTGTCGTTTAACATAGGAAAATCTGCCATTTCAGATTAGCACCCTCTTCCTCCGCCCCCGCGTTCGCATCACTCCCCTTTGTCGTACCAACTAATATCTCGTGCTAATCCCGCCGCAATCTGTAGGGGCACGATACATCGGGCCTTCCGGGACCCATCGTGCCCTCCGGATCTTATCGTTCCGCCTGGGTCCTACGCTCCCCTGTTGCCTTTTTCGCCCAACTTCCCGCTGACAATTCCCCAATTTTCAGCCTTCTCTGGCACCCTTATTAGATAAAGGGGAACGCTCTGACGGTCACTCCTGACTCTCTCGTCCCCGGTTTAAACTGACAGTGGGCAACGTTATCACCATGAACGAACGAACCGCCGATGGGGTGTCGCACAAAGTTAGCCTGCGAGACCGCCGTTACGCTATTCGCTTTCCCTTTGCAGCCGACGCGGAAGTCCTCGACTTGGAATCTGGCTCCCGCTGCGATGGCATTACCTCGGACCTCTCTCTCGGCGGCTGCTTTGTCTGTACCAGCAAGCCCCTCGCCGTGAAATCCCGCACTCGCGTCACCCTAAAACGAAAAGGCGAAAGCGTCGAAGCCCTCGCCATGGTTCGCATCGTCAAACCACGTATCGGCATGGGCCTCGAATTCCTCGATATCGAAGCCGCCTCCAATTCCATCCTCGCCCGCTGGCTAGAGCAACTCCGCCGCGAACGCTAATTTCGCCCACTCGCAAATCAAACCAACACGTAGGGTGCGCCAGGTTTGTTTTTTGAACCTGGGTCTTAGGGTTGCTTTCGACATCTCCTCGCGTTTCCCCTTCATTTATCGCTCACAGCAAATCACGGCCGCGTGTCGAGAGGATGTTTGCTCTTCTCGTAAAATTCGTTCTGAATCTTCAAGCTCTGATCATCGGCCTTTGCCGCGCGAATCGCTCCGACAATGGCTTCAATCCAATTCTTCATGTTCCACTCGCCAAGCTCCTTGGTCGCAACCGAGCCATCACCCGAATAGTGATTCGGGAATCGCGCATACCACCAGATTCCTGTGTACACATCCTCCGGCAAATTCACGCGCTTCTGGTCGGCACCAGATTCGCTCGCCGCGCGATCCAGATGGACGAGGTCGGGATGCGAGACCATCGTGTTGGAGGTTTCATTTTCTCCGGCATGATAGTCAATTCCCGTGGATTTCTTCGCCGGACCGCCAGGTGTGCTGCGTTCTCCGACAATCACATAAACGACGTAGTCGTGCGGCTTATCCATCTGCGATTGCGCAAAAAGAGGGAGCAGGTACTCATTGCCGCCGTGGCCATTCACAATCAGAATTTTCTTGCACCCGTTGCGCGCCATCTCGTCGGTCGTTTCTTGTAGCATTTTCAGCTGCAGTTCAAGACTGTACGCCACGGTTCCCGGCGCGTGCTTCGCTTCAAAGATTTGACCGAAATAATACTCAGGGAAGACGACGGCGTATTCCTGCGCCACCGCTTGCAGCGAAGCGTAGCGCACATTCAGCAAATCCGTTCCAAGAGGCAAATGCGGTCCGTGCTTTTCCAAAATGCCAAAGGGCAACAAACACGTTCCCTTCGATTGCTGCACTCCCAGCCGAAAATCGGCCGCCGTCAATTCTTCCCACTTTGGCGAGAGCTTTGCCTGCGCCCGAGCGCCCGCCGCTCCAAACAAAACAGCCATCAACGCCACGGCTCCAAGACGAATCATTTTACGTCCCTCCACATAGCCGCGAATTCTAACCTTAGGAGACCCAAAACGCATCGTTAAACCGGTTTTATGAGAGGGTTTAGCGCCTAGCGAAGGATGTCGTCATGGAATTATTATCTTGTGTAACCAGGGCCGTAGAGAATTTTTCCGGGCCGCGCACCGGTGTGCTTGCCGTGGTCCATCGCAACCTGGCTGTTTGCAATTACGAAATCAATCCCGTCGGGCGTCACATCGGGATGCTCATAAGTGGAGCGGTCCTGGATTTTGTCGAAGTCGAAGATCACTACGTTCGCCCACAAGCCTTCGCGGATCAGGCCGCGGTCGGGGATGCGCATCCGTATTGCCGGCCAGGAGGTCATCTTTCCGATGGCATCCTCGAGTGTGAGCGCGGTTCCCGCGTCGCTGCCGATGCTGGTCCACATTCAGTGATCCAGTGCACTGAAACAATGAGAGCCCGCCCTACGTAACATACCAACGAGTTCACTTGGGCATTCACCGTACTGCAACGCATGTTGCATTACGCTGGAATTCGCATATTGCGCGTGAGCCTAGGGGCGCGGCGATGGAATGTCAACTTTGCGTTTTCGCGTATGAGCGATATCCTCTATTGCGCAACATATGTTGCGTTAGAGATACTGGGAATCAGGAGAAGAAGGATTAGCGCCGGAACGAGAAGCCGGGAATAAACAGTTGGACTGCGAGGTCTGTAAGTTTGCCCGCAAAGAATTGTGAATGAGTGATACGACAACATCGGCGGTGAAGCACGACATCCGGATTCGGGTGTTGGAAGACGCTCAGGAGATGGGTGTGTGTGTCGAGTTGCAGCAGCGCATCTGGGGTTACACCACGCTCGATACCGTCCCAGATCAGGTTTTTATCGTTGCCAAGAAAACCGGCGGCCAGGTGTTGACGGCCTACGATGGAGATGCGCCGGTGGGATTCGCTCTGGCGTTCGCGGCCATGCGCGAGGGGCTTACCTACTTGCATTCACACATGGTGGGCGTCGTCGAGGAATATCAGAATCGGGGTGTAGGGCGAGTGCTGAAACTGGCGCAGCGCGAGGATGCACTGGAGCGCGGAATTAATTTGATTGAATGGACGTTCGACCCGCTCCAACTCAAGAACGCTCACTTTAATATCGAACGTCTCGGAGCCATCGTGCGGCACTACATCCCGAATCTTTATGGGCGGACCTCCAGTCCACTGCACGCCGGGCTGCCGACGGATCGACTTGTGGCCGAGTGGTGGGTTCGCTCGCCGCGCGTAGAGGATGTGCTCGCCGGCAAGCCGCGCGCGGCCTACTCGGATTGCGAACGAATCGCTATTCCCTCCGGCATTCGGCAGATCTGCCGGGATGAACCGCTGGCCGCGGAGCAGATTCAAACAAAAGTTCGCGAGCAATTCTTTGTGAACATTGCCGGTGGTCGTGCGGCCGTGGGATTCGAGTTTGACAAAGTACAGGGGACATACCTTCTGGAGCGTTATGAAGATTGAATCCATTACATTGCGCGAAGTGCAGATGCGGCTGAAGGCGCCGTTTGAGACGAGCTTTGGCGTTGCGCACCATCGCAGAATCATTCTCGTGGAAGTCGTCGCGGACGGAGTCAGCGGCTGGGGAGAGGTTACCGCCAGCGAAACGCCAGGATACAACTCCGAGACCACGGATACGGCCTGGCACGTGATCTCCGATTTTGTCGCGCCATCGCTGATTGGAAAGACGATCAGCGCCGCTTCGGATTGTACGGCGCTGCTCGCCAGTATTCGCGGACACGAGATGGCCAAGAGCGGCGTTGAAAATGCTCTTTGGGATGCGGAGGCTCACATCAAAGGGATCTCACTTTCGAAGCTGCTTGGCGGAACGCTGAATGAAATCGCCAGCGGAGTGTCCCTCGGTATCCGCGAGAGTCCCCAGGCACTGGTGCGTCGGGTCGAGGAGGAATTGCGCAGCGGCTATCAGCGCATTAAGCTCAAGATTAAACCCGGGAAAGATCTCGACTACGTTGCTGCCGTCCGTAAGGAATTTCCCGAAATCTTGCTTTCGGTCGACGCGAATTCCGCCTACCGTCTTGAAGACGCGGCGCACCTCCGCGAACTGGACAAATTTAATCTGCTGATGATGGAGCAGCCGCTGAACTGGGACGACATCTACGCTCATTCGAAGTTGCAGGCGCAGATTCAAACCGCGATTTGCCTGGATGAGTGCATCAACAATGCAAGGCATGCTCTCACCGCAATCGAGTTGAAAGCCTGCCGCATCATCAATATCAAGCTCGGTCGAGTCGGTGGCCACAGCGAAGCCCGCCGTGTGGAGCAAGTCTGCCGCACGCATTCCATTCCGGTGTGGTGCGGCGGAATGCTCGAAACCGGAATCGGCAGGGCGCACAATATTGCCATGTCGACGCTCGCAGGATTCACGCTTCCCGGAGATGTTTCCGCCAGCAAGCGTTATTGGAGCGAAGACATCATCGAGCCCGAGGTAGAAGTGACTGCGAACGGCACGATTCACGTGCCTAAAACGCCCGGCATCGGTTACGCCGTAAGGCGCGATCGAATCCAGCAGCTCACCGTGCGTACAAACAATTGGAAGAGCCAGCTGACTGCCGCTTAACCTCCCAAACTACTCAGACCTCGACGGTTTGAGCGTGCCCCGAGGTGAATCACCAATGCAAATCTGGCAGATTGCCTGCTATCCTCTTAATCACTTTTCTGTCTAATAGGGAAGTGTGTCCAACCCGAGAAAGCGCGGACAGTATAGCGAAACATCGCGCTTTGGCTTTTGAATCTAAGACATGGATTTCGTTTTCTTAACAACAAATTGGAAGGACTAAAGACCATGAAGCGCCTCGTTCTACTGGCGGTGTGGAGTCTGTTTGCGAGTTCGGGAATGCTGGCGCAGCGGCTGCCGGAAAATGTAGCTCCTGACTCCTACGACCTGAAATTCGAGCCCGACTTGGCCACTGCCACATTCACAGGTGACGAGACAATTCACGTTCATTTACTAAAGGGCGCGACGTCGATCGTGCTGAATTCCGCAGAAATTGACTTTAAGGAAGTCTGGATTGGATCGGCGGATTTCAAACAGGCCGCCTCAGTCGCCAAGGATGAGAAAAACGAAACGGCAACCTTCACAGTGCCGAGCATGGTCCCAGCGGGAAATGCCGATATTCATATTCGTTTCACCGGAATACTGAACGACAAGCTCCGCGGATTTTATCTTAGCCAGACCGCGCGCCGGCGCTATGCGGTGACCCAATTTGAGGCTACAGATGCGCGGCGTGCATTTCCTTCCTTCGATGAGCCCGCATACAAGGCGGTGTTTCGCATTGCGCTGGTTGTCGATAAAAATGACACTGCCATCTCTAACGGTAAAATTATCTCGGACACGCCTGGCCCCGGAGCCAGCAAGCACACGTTGCAATTCTCTGATTCGCCGAAAATGTCTTCGTATCTCGTCGCGATGATGGTGGGCGACTTCGCTTGCATCACCGGCGGAGCGGACGGAGTTCCTATCCGCGTTTGTGCCGTGCCAGAAAAAAAGGACCTGCTTTCTTACGCGCTGCTCTCCGCGGAAAATATTCTGAAATATTATGACAGCTACTTCCAGATCAAATATCCGTTCCAAAAGCTGGACATCATCGCGTTCCCGGATTTTTCCGCAGGAGCGATGGAGAATGTCGCCGCGATCACCTATCGCGAAACGCTTCTGACCATCGATGACAAAAACGCCTCCGTCGACGCGCACCAGGCCGTTGTTAGCGTGTTGGCGCACGAGATGGCGCACATGTGGTTTGGCGATCTCGTCACGATGAAGTGGTGGGACGATATCTGGCTGAACGAAGGATTTGCCACGTGGATGTCTCACAAGCCGATCAAGGCGTGGAAGCCGGAGTGGCATGCCGAGCGCGGGGAAATTCAGGAGACGGGCGGCTCGCTCTCGACGGATTCGATCGCCTCCGTGCGTACCATCCGCGCGAAGGCGGAAACCCCGGCGGAGATTGGCAATCTGTTCGACGGCATAGCCTACGGCAAGTCCGCATCGGTTCTGCGCATGGTGGAAGCGTACGTGGGGCCGGACGTTTTTCAGAAGGGCGCAAATGCGTATCTCGAAAAGCACGCCTATGCGAACGCGACGGGGGAAGACTTTTGGAACCAAATGGCCGCGACTTCGGAGAAGCCCGTTGACGGCATCATGGCGAGCTTCACCCAACAGCCGGGGGCGCCGCTTGTTACTGTGCTGAAAACGGAATGCACCGAAAAAGTCGTTCCCAGTGGCCGAAAGAAAAAGAAAATGCCCTTCACGGAAGTGACGCTCTCGCAGGAGCGGTATTTTGCGGATGTCGCAAAACTATCTGAAGGTTCGCAGGAAGTTTGGCAAATCCCGATAAGTCTACGTCCAGCGGGAGCCAAGGATACAACTTACGTCTTACTGGCCAAGCGCCAGCAAACTTTAGAACTTCCCGGATGCTCGCCGTGGGTTTATGCCAACGCGGGAGGGCGCGGCTACTACCGCAGCGCCTACGATGCCGCCACGCTTGGAAAAATGAGCGCGGAGCTGGAGACGAGTTTTTCGCCGGAAGAGCGCATTCACTTTCTTGGCGATGAATGGGCCACGGTGCGCGTCGGCCGCTTGAAGATTGAAGTCTACCTGGACACGCTTGAGAAGATGAAGAGCGAGCGCGCCAGAGCTGTGGTGGGCGTAATGATAGGCCGGTTTGGCGAAATTCATGACACCGTTGTGAGCGCTGCCGACCGGACGGCGTTTGAAAAATGGGTGCGCGACTTCCTGCGGCCGATCGCGACCGAGCTTGGCGAGACTCCAAAGCCCGGCGAGCCGGACGATACGCGCGGACTGCGCTCGGATGTGTTCGCCACGCTGGCTTATTACGGGCGTGATCCTCAAGTGCTGGCAAGGTCTCGCGTTTTGGTGGAGCAGTACATGAGAGATCCAAATTCGGTCGAAGCGGCGCTCGCCGACAATGCATTGGCGGTGGCGGCGCTCGAAGGGAATTCCGATCTATACGAGCGATATCTTGCGCACATGAAAACGGCCAAAACTCCGGAAGAGCATTACAACTATTTCGGCGCTCTCACGCAATTTCCGAGCGCGGAGTTGGCCAAACGCACATTTGAGCTGGCGCTCAGTCCGGAAGTGAAAAATCAGGACTTGTATAAAATCGGTGGTTTGTTGGGCAACGTTGAAACTCAGACAGCGGCTTGGGAGCTTTTCAAGAGCAATTATCCCGCAATCGCCCAGAAATCTGGAGCATCGCTCTCCGACGGGTTCGCAACGTTCGCCGGTTACTTCTGCGATGAAAAGCTTCGGGATGATTCGCAAGAGTTTTTCGCCGCGCAAAATATTCCGGGAACCGAGCGCATTCTTCAAAACGCCAAGGATAGTGTCAACGCTTGTATCGGCCTGAGGTCGCTTCAGCAAGCAAACTTGTCGGCCTATTTGAAAAAGTTGCCCGCAAAAGACGCAGGGAACGCAATCCACTAACGCCTTACCACCATTGGCCAGAGGCTGTGCTTGCGCGAGTCGCCGAAGCTTGGCCCTGCTCGAGACGCGCCGGGCCCAGCAAATTGCTTGACAATCTTGCCTTTGCTACTTAGTCTCCCTCTGACAAGAATGCAACAAATGTTTCACGCATTCACGCGCCGGCAATGTCGGTTTCGGGCACGGCTGTCGTTCATCTGCGTCACGAGGAAAAGCGGGAGGCTTTTACAGTGAAAACATCGATTCGGTCGAGACTTGTATGGCTGAGCTGCGCAGCGGTTTTCAGCTGTGTCGCGATTTGTGCTCAGGCACCCAAGGCAACGGATACAAAGGCGTCCGCTGCTCCTGCCCCAGCCGCCGCGCCGGAGGGCTCCTCGACGAAGGCCCACGAACTCACGGCCGACGACCTTGGGCCATTCCTCGACGGTTTCATGCCTCAAGAGATTGAGCATGCCGATATCGCCGGCGCGGTAGTGGCTATCGTGAAGGACGGCAAGTTGCTTTTCGCCAAAGGCTACGGATATGCCGACGTCGAAAGGAAAATTCCAGTTTCGCCAGAGACCACACTTTTCCGTCCTGGATCGATTTCTAAGCTCTTCACCTGGACTTCCGTAATGCAACAAGTCGAGCTGGGCAAATTGGATTTGGATCGCGACGTCAACGACTATCTCGATTTCAAAATTCCGCCCGCGTTTGGAAAACCCATAACCCTGCGCAACATCATGACCCACACCACCGGCTTTGAAGAAACCGCCAAGAATTTGTTTGTCGATTCCGCGGAAGAATTGCGCCCCACCGGCGAATATCTTCGCGTGCACATGCCCGCGCGCATCTTTCCACCGGGAGCTACACCGGCTTACTCCAACTACGCCACCACCATGGCTGCCTACATCGTCGAGCGCGTCAGCGGACAGAATTTCAACGACTACGTCGAAGAACACATCTTCAAGCCACTGAACATGACGCACGCCACTTTCCGCCAGCCGCTGCCCGATGCACTCAAGCCGGATATGTCCAATGGCTACGTTCTCGGCTCCGGTGAGCCGAAGCACTTTGAATATGTGCAGGTGGCTCCCGCCGGCTCGCTCTCCGCTTCGGCTGTCGACATGACGCACTTCATGATCGCTCATTTGCAAAATGGGAAGTACGGCGATGCGCAAATCCTGAAACCGGAGACCGCCATTCAAATGCACGCGCGCCAGCAAGGAGTTTGGCCGGCCTCGATGAACGCCATGTGCCTCGGCTTTTACGAACAGTGGCTCGACGGCCACCGCAGCATCGGCCACGGCGGCGACACGGTATCCTTCCACAGCAACCTGCATCTGATTTTGGATGCCAACGCTGGATTGTTTGTGTCCTACAACAGCCCCGGGCGCGCCGAGATTGATCCGCGCGGGCTGCTCTTTAACAAGTTCATGGAACGCTATTTCCCGGCGCCGCCATCAAACCAGCCGACGCTTTCGACTGCGGCGCAGGACGCTGCCAGTGTCGCCGGAGTGTATGAAGTCAGCCGGCGGTTTGATACCAATGTCTTGGCAATAACCACCGTGCTGGGCGAGACAAAAATCACCGTCAATCCCAAAGACAACACCATTTCGATGGGCGCCAAGGGATTGAATCAGCAGCCGGAGCGTTTTCGCGAGATCGCGCCCATGGTGTTTCGTCAAGTAGACGGTAATGCAAAAATCGCGTTTGCCCCTGATCCCAGCGGCCGCCGCATTGCCTATATCGACTATCCTTTCATGGTTTTCCAGCAGATCAGCAACCCCCTCGACAAGCAGAGCGTCAATTATTTCATCATAGGTTTCAGCCTCATCGTGATCGCTCTCACGTTGCTGCTTTGGCCCATCGCCGCGATACTTCGCATGCATTATGAAAAACCACTTAGCTTGGAGCCGGCCGCGAAACGCCTGCGCTTGTTGGTGCGCTTGGTTTGCTTTCTCGTGGCTGGGTTTGTCGTCGGTCTTCTGGTTCTCCTCAGCAAGACGGACAGCCCTCTAACGGAGCGCAACGATTTCTTCCTGCATTTCTTGCAGGTTATCGGGTTATTGACCGGCGTCGGCGCTTTGATTGCAATTTACAACAGCCTGAAATCGTGGGGCGATGGCCAGCAATGGTTCTGGTATAAGCTCTGGAACACGTTTCTTGCACTCTCTTGCGTGGGATTCTTTTGGTTTATTTACCACTGGCACTTGCTGAACTTCCATTTGAATTACTAAGCAAGGGAGCGTGGCGCCCGGCTCACTTTAAAATTGGGTGACCGTACAAACGTTGCGGATAATTCCCGGTGCTACTGTACGGGTGCGGAAAGCGTGAGGAGCAACGCTTTCGCGCCATTCCAAAGGATCTGCACGCCGATGCAGACGAGCAAAAATGAAGAGAGGCGCATGATTACGCTCATCGAAGTGGCTCCGATGGCGCGCGCTAGTTTGTCTGAAAAACCATAACAGACGTAGATGCTTGCCGCGATGATGGCTGACCCAATCAGAATTTCGAGCATCCCGAGAATGTTCCCTCCGCCGTGACGCGGCAGGTTGGCCCCCAGAGTAATGGCCACGGAGATCGAGCCCGGGCCGACAGTCAAAGGCAACGTGAGTGGATAGAAAGCGCTCTTAAACTCGTCCTGCGGCGACACATCATTCCGACCCGCGCTCGTGCCTTTGTGCGGCTCAGCGTCCTTGCGATTCAAGATGGTCCAGCCAGTGGAAATCACGATAAGCCCGCCGCCAACCTGGACCACCGGCAGAGAAATGCCAAAGAAAGAAAGAATGTGCGTTCCGATCAGGCAGGAACAAACCAAGAGGAAAAAACTGTTCAGAGCGACGCGCCAGGATAAGGCGCGCCTCGCAGGCGCTGAATAATCCTGCGTCAGAGTCAGAAAAATCGGGCTGCCGCCCAGCGGATTGACGATGGGAAAGAGGGCGCTCAGGATTAAGAGCGTGTTTTTGGCGGTTTCGAGCAAACCATTTCTCCCGGACATGAAGTATAGCGGAGACGGCTGTTGCCGTCACAACGCGGCATGTAAGTTCGATGCAAATTCGGTTGAACGGGAAGATCAGAACATCGCGTCTAGAGCGTTTGCGCGCGCACGATCTTCGCCGTTGTGATCGCTTGCCCAACGTGGCGCTGCGTGTGATCGGCAACATGAACCAGGAGGCTTCCGAGCGTGGTTGGCAGTTTATTTCGGCCGACAGCCCGTGGAGATTCCAGATCAGCGTCTGAAAAGCTGCGGATGCGGGCTGCGCTGCTTGTGAGTGCCGTGGATAGTTCTTCAAACAGAACGTTGCGAGTGGCGCCCGGGTCTAGTTCGGATTTGAGAGCAAGCAACTGCTTTTCGTTCAAGAAGGCTCCTTCGGCATAGGTCAGAAGCCGGTCCAGGCTTCGCGCAATGTGCCTCAAATGGAAAGCGACGGGAGCGATTTGTGCAGGACGTTGATTCAACTGCGCGTCGGTGAGCTGGCCACACCAGTGTTGCAAGTCTTCGCCCGCCAGCTCCAGAGCATGCAAAACGGCGCGACGAACGCTCGGGAGCTCCGTAAGAGTTCCACGCAGCCACGGCTCTTGAAGCGTTTTTTCGGGCATTTGAGATGTCCTCCTCCCGGGAATGTCACGAGATCGACTGTGCGCAAATTCCGCGCAATGCAGTCGCTCGCATTCTGTCACGTGAGATATTGGATGCAAGTGGGTCAGAGAGATGAAGTTTTGAAGATGGGCAGATGAGCCTTGCTCACGGACAAGGACGTGCGCTAGAGTCGCGGTTCCAGTTTGGGGAAGACTATGGCGAAGAAGGAAAAGACAATTCGAAGCAAACATATTAGGCCGGGCGAAAAAGTTAAGGTCTTGATTACGCGAGACCGTATTCACAAGCGGATTCTGGAGATCGCCAAGCAAATCCGTCGGGACTTTCCGGAGGAGTCGTTGCTACTAGTTGGCGTCCTTAAGGGTGCGGTGTTTTTTTTATCGGATCTTGCGCGTGGGATTCCGGGCGAAGTGTCGCTCGATTTCATTGCCGTGTCGAGCTACGGAAAAGACACGAAAACATCCGGACAGGTGAGACTCACAAAAGATCTGGACGCGAGCATCGAGGGCAGGACGGTGATTGTCGTCGAAGATATTCTGGATACCGGGATGACGCTGCAATATCTCTTGAGGATATTTCAACAACGCAAGCCGAAGCGGCTGCGCGTCGCAGTGTTGTTGGATAAGCCCGAGCGGCGCATCGCCGCAGTACAGGCGGATTACGTGGGATTCAGCATCCCCAACGAATTCGTGGTCGGTTTTGGCCTGGACTATGCGGAGCGCTATCGCAATCTGCAAGGCGTCGGGGTACTCAGCTTGAAGCCGCAAGACAAATCGGGTAAATCGGCCGACTGATCTGACCGCGATAGGCAGGCGGGGATATTGTGCAGATCCCTCCCTGCATACCATAAACAAACCAAATTGGTCCGCGGGCAAGACGACCCCCGGCCGCTCCGCGACTGCCTGCTATAATGATAGGAGTTCATGAATCCTACGAACGAAAATACCGAGGCGACAGCCACCGAAACGACGACAGCACAAAAGGCGGAGGTTTCCGCCGAAGTTCTGAGCACGCTTGCTGAGATTGGTGAAGAGGTCAACGCCTCGCTCGACCTGGACGAGGTGCTGGCGCGGACCGCGGCACTTATTAAGCGACACATCGATTATGAAATCTTTGGCGTGCTAATGGTGGAGGGAAACGGCGCGTACTTGAAACACCGTTTTTCCATTGGCTATCCGCCGGAACTTGCAGAAAATCTGCGCGTTCCCATTGGGCAGGGAATTACGGGAACGGCGGCGGCCACGGGCCATCCTGTTCGCGTGAGCGACACCTCGAAAGACGCGCGGTACATCAATGCGATTGAGAGTGTGCGGTCTGAATTGGCAGTCCCGCTGATGCTGCAAGGGAAGTGCGTGGGCGTGCTCGATATCCAAAGTCGGCACTTGGATTACTTCACGCGCGATCAACAGAGCATTCTCACGCTGCTCGCCAGCCGACTCGCAGTGGCAATCGACAATGCGCGTTTGTTTCAACGTGTGCGGGCACAAGCGGAAACACTGCTTCTTCTGAACGAAGTGGGTCGAGAGACGAGTTCCATCCTGGACGTGGAAGAATTGTTGCGGCGCGCGGCAGAGCAAATCAAGCGCGTAATCGATTATCAGATATTGAGCTTGATGCTGTACGACGAGGGCCAGAAAGTATTTCGCCATCGCCTGGACGTGAAGCACGGGCAACGCGTCCAGGGGAAGATGCGCGTAGCTGTTAGCGAAGGGATCGTTGGCGCCGCGGCGACATTGAAGGAGCCAGTGGTTGTTCCGGATGTGACTGTCGACCCGCGCTATGTAATGGTGAATCCGGAGACGCGCTCGGAGTTGGCTATCCCGATGATGCACAAAGGGAAGGTCATCGGAGTGCTCGACCTCGAGAGCCCGCAGCTGAATTATTTTACAGAGGACCACGTGCAGACGTTGTCGATTCTGGCTGCGAATCTTGCGGTGTCGCTGGAAAATGCGCGGCTGTACGAGCAAGTGGCGCGCGACGAGGCTCGTCTGGAGCGCGATCTGCAGGCAGCGAAGCGCATTCAGGGCGCGCTTTTGCGGCCGGTGCCGACCGAGGATTTCGGCTTGGATATTGCGGCGAGATATCTTTCCGCGCGCGAAGTGTGCGGCGATTTATACGAATTTTTGCGCTATGGACCTCAGCAGCTCGGGATCGCGCTTGGCGACGTCAGCGGGAAGGGAACTGCGGCGGCCCTTTATGGCGCGGTGGCTATCGGCATTATGAGAAGTCTTGCTCCGCAAAAACTCCAGCCTGCGGAAATGCTAAAGCAGATGAACCAGATCGTCGGAGAGCGACGCATCGAGGGCCGGTTCATGACGGCGTGTTTTGCGACCTGGCAGCGGGGCCGAAGCAAATTGCGCGTTGCGAATGCTGGGCAGTCGCAACCGCTGCTCTATAAAGACGGGCGTTGCGACAAAATTGCGCTCACAGGATTTCCGCTCGGGATTTTTGAAGAGGTCAGCTACGACGAGTGGGGCGTTTCGTTGGATCCAGGCGACATTGTCGTTTTTCACTCGGACGGGCTTGCGGAAACAAGTAATAACGAAGGGCAATTCTTCGGAACCGAGAAGCTGCGCCAGCTTATTGAGCAAAATCATGAAGTCAGCGCAACAGAGCTTGCCGACGTGCTTTTGCGTGAAGTGGATTGGTTCTCGCAGGGCGCGCCGCTTTCTGACGACCGAACACTTGTCGTTTTGAAGGTACGATGAGCGCGCAGGCTGGCGGACCACGCAAAAAACTGACGTTCGTCGACCCAGCCGAATTTACTCCGCAGTTTGCATGGAAAAAGTCCTCTCGCGCAAAAAACGTCGAGCACGTTTTTTGCGAGGGCGTCGATCTCCTTGCTGCTGCGAACTCGTTCGGCACCCCGACATATCTCTATAGTCGCAAGGCCTTTACCGATGCTTACCGAGAGTTCGACAGCGGGCTCGGAAATGTTCCACATACGATTTGTTTCGCGGTGAAATCCAACGGAAATCTTTCGATCTTGCAACAGCTCGCAAAGATGGGGAGTGGGTTCGACATTGTCTCCGGCGGCGAGCTCCAACATTTGGGGCATCTGGGGGTACGCGGCGACCACATTGTATTTTCGGGAGTCGGCAAAACGCGCTACGAAATACGCGAGGCTTTGCAATATTCGCCCTCCGCGGGTTCCGGCCGGAAAAATCGCGCCAACTGCGGAATTCTGCTGTTCAACGTCGAGTCCGAAGCGGAGTTGGAAGTCTTGCTCCAGGAGTCCGAACGCCACGTGCGGCGCGGGAGAAAAATTCCTTCGGTTGCGATTCGCGTGAATCCGGATGTCGCTGCGGGCGGGCATCCCCACATTGCCACGGGAAGCCACACGCACAAGTTCGGTCTCGATTGGCCGGAGGCACGCCGGCTTTATCTTTCGCATAAAGATTCCAAGTATTTGCGATGGAAGGGGATCAGCGCGCATATCGGTTCGCAAATTGTTTCGTTAGACCCCTTTCGCCGCGCGTTTCGCCGTATTGCGGGCTATGTGCAGGAATTGCGGCGCGCGGGAATTCAGCTTGAATATTTAGATCTGGGCGGCGGATTGGGCGTGCGCTACACCACGGAAAGAAACTCGTCGCGCTTCGAATATGCACGAATGGTTGCGAACCTGGTTCGGCCGCTTGGGTTGCACCTCTTGTTGGAGCCGGGGCGCTCGATCATTGCCGCTGCGGGCATCCTGCTTACCAAAGTGATTTATACGAAACGAAATCGCGGGAAGACTTTTGTGATCGTGGATGCGGCGATGAACGACTTGTTGCGGCCTGCTTTGTATGGTGCGGTACACCCCATCACACGTGTGACTCGCGATTCAGGCGACGCGGCTGAAAAAGCAGAGCGCGTCGACATTGTCGGCCCCGTTTGCGAGACGGGGGACTGCCTGATTCATGACTGGCCTCTCGGCAAAGTCGAGCCTGGCGAACTGCTTGCGATATGGGTCGCAGGAGCTTACGGAATGGCGCAGGCATCCAATTACAATGCACGAAGCCGACCTGGAGAAGTGTTGGTCGATGGAACTCAGAGCAAGCTCATTCGGCGGCGAGAGACACAGGACGATTTGCTGCGGGGAGATGTGCTTGCCCCGAAGCGGCGGCTCCGCTCCTGATCGCTGTTTTGTGCCCTCTCACGTCCCCCCTGTTTTTTGTAAACGCGGATTCTAAAGGACTTAGCCGGTCAGTCGGGCTGATCTCCATTAGAACCTAGCCAGGGTAGTGTTCCATTTAATTCGACCCCCGGGAACCAGCGGCTTTTAAGCTCCTGCAAATAGAATTAGGCATCAGCTTTGGGTCGACCCATTGGGACCTCTTGACTAGTCAGGAGTTGGGGCGCCAAGACGCGCAGAATAAGTTTTATCTCGAGGCAATGGGCAAATTTTCTCAAAAGCACGTAGAATGCGCCATGTTCAAGGCATTGAGATTAACCTTTGGTTTTTCGCTTCCATGCTCGCTATCGGCTCAGTCAACAAGCAAATTGTACTAATCACGGTTGCAGAAAGTGTTTTCCTTGTTTGCCTGGGACTCGGCATTTCTATTGACGTGCAAGCACATCAGTCGCAACAAACAGCCCCTCCGACTCCTCCCGCCGTCATCAAGGCCAAGGTAACTGAGGTACTTGTCCCTGTCGTGGTCCGCGACGCCCACGGCGGTGCGGTTGGCAACCTTTCGAAAAACGATTTCCAGGTTTTTGACAATGGTAAACCGCAGACGATCACTGGTTTCACGATAATCAAGCGGGCAACCAAGGCCTCCCTAACAAATTCTTCCGCTCCCCGTCCGGTCGCTAGCGACTCTCCCGCCGTTTCACAGTCTGCCTCTCCCCCTCAGCGGTTTGTCGTCTTCCTGTTTGACGACTACAACTTGACTTTCAGCGACCTCCCGAACGCACAACAGGCCGCGATAAAGGCGCTGGATTCCTCTCTTGCACCCGCAGACGTCGTAGCCGTGCTTTCTACTTCTGGAGCCAACAGCGGCCTGACTCGCGACCACGCAAAATTAAAGCAAGCGATTCAGGATTTAAAGGTTAAGACTCTCTTGCGTGCGAACGAGCACGACTGTCCGAACGTCGATTACTACCAGGCCGACCGGATCATAAACAAAAGTGACGATCAGGCTTTTCAAGTTGCCGTCATAGAGGTCATGCATTGCATCAAAAATATTGCCCCGGAAGCGGCGGAATCTTTCGCACGGACTGCCGCACACCGGGCCGTGATGTTGGGCGAACAGAACTTTCGAGCCAATCTGTATTCCCTGCGGTTGATTCTGAACAAGCTGATGGCGCCGCTTCCCGGGCAGCACGTTATCATTCTGGTGTCTTCCGGATTTTTCGCGCCTGGACCGGAAGCGGTCACCATTAATTCTGAAATCCTGGATATTGCTGCTCGCACTAACACGGTTATCAGCGCTCTCGATGCGCGGGGGCTGTACACGACAAACGTGGGCGCGGAGGTCACAACACGTGTCGACGAAGCCTCACAACGCCTCATCAACCAATACCGTCACGATTCAATGGACGCCAATGCTGACGTCATGGAAGAGCTGGCGGATGGAACAGGCGGCACCTTCTATCACAATAACAACGACCTCGAAGCTGGGGTAAGGACACTCATCTCCGGCACCGATTACGCATATCTGCTCGCCTTTTCCGCGGCAAACACAAAACCGGGCGCTCATCACAGCTTGAAAGTCAAAGTGAATGAGCCCGGCCTGACGGTTCAGGCTCGACGCGGTTACTCTACTCCTGCACCGGAAAAGCCCAAGAAGTAGAGTTTTCCAGCCGAACTCATGATTATCTCCGTCACCGGAGAAGTGGATTTCGACAGAAACCTGATGTCCGTTCTCCCGACTGACCGGGAGTTGGCTCGGCCTAACCCCTAATTCGTTGTAGTGGATTGCACGTAGGGCTTCGATACCTTAACGATTACGTCTTGATTGAGAACGCCAAAGGACGGCTCAAACTCGACGTCAATTTTGAAATATGGACAGTCCTGACTAACAAATGTCTCTCGTAATACTGGTGATTGTGCGACCACGCCCCCGATCGTGAACGTTCGTCGTGTACTATCCGTCCGGAAAACACGGAGGAGGTCCCATCGGGTCATACCCGGTTTTATGGTTTCCATTTTCTCCAAGACTTGTGCTAGCCAAGCAGCGTGGTCTTGCGTGCAGGGGTCCGGGCTCGCCGACTGCGCAGGTCGTAAGGAAGGATAACCTGCAATAATGACGATAGAAAACAATACAAGTACAAATAGTCGCCGAATCATAGTTTGGTCTCTTTTCTATAAGTTTGCGAAATTCCTCAGTGAAGGGGTTCGCCGTGCCAAATGACGGGAACAAAACTTGGTTTCTGAGTTGGCGGGGAGCTTCTGTAGGAGAATCTGAACAGCACCTCAAGATTAGAGCCAAGGTACCCTTCGGGGAGACTGCCAAACGGTGCAGCGAAGCGAATCGCGCTCAGGGCGGCGTCATCCATGTCCTTGTTCCCGGAGCTAGACACGACCGTCACAAACTTATCCGCCAATGTCCCGTCTTTTTGTATTTGGAATCGAACCACCACTACTTCCTTATCTCCATTCCCAGCTGATTCAAGTACCTCTGCAAGAAAGCTACGCCTGACAGAGTCGTTGAGGTTATGGCAATAAGGGCCAAAGTCTACTCCTTTGGGGAGCGAACTCAGGACCCTGAAAATGGTCGAAAGCTGTTGGGAAGGTTGCGATGGAATCAAACGCCCAGGCTGTTGTTGCCATGCAATCACAGGCTCTTGTTGTGTGTTCGCATGAGGCGAAGCGGTAACGATTCCTGAAATCATAAATGCCACCACGGCGAGAATAACAGAGAGGAAGTTGCTTTTGGCGGTTCGGGGATGCGGCATATGAACCTCCATGCCTGATGTATCGACGCGCCGAAATCATACTGCAAGTTAACGTTTGGTTCCAGAGTTGGAGTCGGGAACATGCCTGAATAGCGCGGTTACCGTCCATGTGGATTTTTCAGGTTCCGATTACGACTTGCCGGGGACTCGGAGAGAGTTTCATCAGTCCCTTTGCTTCTGGCTTAAATGACTTATGAGGCTGTCGCATTCCCTCGCTAAACCGTCGAGGCCGCTCGGGTCGTTCAATTGGGGGAGAGATTTCCAAAAATCGCGCAAGTCGATGGCAGTTGTCAGCGCAGGCGTATAGTGCGCGTGTTGCAGGCCGCGAATCAATTGGATGGTCTGCCCGTACCGCAACCGGAGTGGTGCGTCGGGCTTTGCGTCCTGATCCCACCACCCGTCCTGAAGCTGGGGGCCCGTCGTTTGCCAGAAGGAAAGCTCCTTTTGCAGCCGGGTACTCAATTCTTCGCCTGCTGATTCACCACCTGCCTCGGAATAGGCCTTGATTAATTCGTCGCCCTCGAGCGCATATTCTGGATCATCCAGCATCTTCCGAATCGTCACCAGTGCCGCAGGCCCGCACTTACCTAACTGCTCCAAAGCGAATTCCTTCGCCGAAAAAGTATTTGAGTGTATGTATGGTTTCAGGCGTTCGGCGCGTTCGCTCATGTCTTTCACGCGCATGATCTCGGTGAGAGCTTCTTGATTCTGAATAACTTCCATCACTCTGGCATGTACATTGGCCAAGGACTTATCCCAATTAGAAAGCAGGCTGGGACCGGGATTCATCCACTGCGTGAATATGTAGAGCCGCGAATCATCTACCCAGATCACCGATGATCTAATCTCATGAAAAAAGTCAGCAGGCTGCCATTCAGACATCCCGGTGGTGGCTGCGGCATTCGGGGATTGCTCAACGTCGCTATCTTGCCGCAAGAAAAGGACAACGCGTGAGCCAACAGGTTGTCTCGGAATGTCCTCCATATACCCCTTCCCGGACGGCGCATATGGCCTTCTTTGTCCGGAATAAAGCGCAATGGGGATGGCGTCTGGAGCGGGTTCAAGCAGTGGCACGCTGATGTGGTCGCCGGCGTTCAAGTTGCCCTTCCAAGACTCAATTACCTTGAAATCGTCGTCCCGCGACGTTATTTCAGCCAGGACGATATGCGTGGCGTTCCAGGAGCAGTCGTCGAGCCCAAACGAAGGCCGAAAACCACCGAAGGCAGGAATTAACAAAGCAACCAGTGCGGCCAGTGAGAAACATACGGAACGAAAAGTGAAATGACTAAAGCGCAGGCTGATTCGAGACTCCAGTGGTCTTGACATCGACAGAACCTCATCTCTCAAACCAGTCTACTCCAGCTCGGCTCAAGTGCCGCTAAACGCCGTTGCCGGAGACGTGGATTCCGGCCGAAACCTGATATCGGTCACTCGACTCATCGGGAGTTAGCCAGTATCTGCCACAGAGAGTGTCGTTGCCGGTTTCTTCGCTCGCGTGGTCGTGATCGCCACCACGCTGATCAGGACAAACAGAGCGCCCAGAATCGTTCGCAGGCCAAGCGATTCGCCGCCCAGGAAATATCCGAGCAGAACTGCCACAACTGGATTTACGTATGCGTAGGTCACGACCTTTGTTGGGGATTCGTGATGAATGAGCCACAGGTAGGCGGTGAACGCGATGACAGAGCCGGCGACAGCGAGGTACAGCAAGGAAAGCCATGCTCCGCGTGAGACGGTCCACGGATGAAAATCGCGAAATTCGCCTAGGGCGGCTGACGTGAGAGTCAAGAACACTCCGCCGGCGAGCATCTGCACGCCAGAGCTCATGACTTTAGATGGCGGAAGCGGCAGCTTTCGCGTGAGCGCTGACGCTACCGACCAGCACACCGCTGCGGCGACGAGCGCCACGGCACCTGCCCTGTCGATCGGTGCTCCGCCGAGGTTCATCGTGTGGCCCATCAAAACTGCCACTCCGCCAATGCCGATCAGGAGCGCCAAGGCTAACCGGATGGTGAGTTTTTGGGTTCGTAGGAAACTGATTTCCCAGAGGGCCATAAAAGCCGGAGTCGTTGCCATCATAACCGCGGCAATGCCTGAAGGCACGCGCTGCTCAGCCCAGTACAGCAAGCCGTAGTCGAGAACGAAGAACAGGATCGCGAGCAAAGATGCTGACGCCCATTGGAGCCTGCTCGGCGAGCGCTCGCCCTGCGCGATCATCCAGCCATAAAGAACGGGTCCTGCGATCAAGAAACGCATCGCCGCGAAAAGGAACGGCGGAACTTCGCGGACTCCAACACGGATTGCCAGATAGGTGGATCCCCACACGAGATAGAGAGTTGCGAACGCTAACAGAGTCTTCCAGGTTGGGCGATGGGCAGTGGCTTCCATACCGGATTCCTTTCCACAATTTACCAATTCCACCGCGTGGTTGCCCAACCTCTGATCAGGGGGCCCCGGCGCCCGGCCAGCTACAATCCAGGACACCAGTATCCCGAAGTAATATTGACAGCCACGGCAGCAAATCTGAGGATTGATAATTATGAGAAGGACAATTATCGATCCTTTTAGGGCCATCCTGTGGCTATGCCTGTTGCTGCTGGCTAGTGGAAGGGCGTTTGGCGGAAGCCCGAATAGTTACCAGATTACGCCGGACAAATCGACTATGGTCATCGGAGAGTCCCGCTCGTTCCGCATGGTTGACGAAAATGGGCAAGCACAGCACAAGGTGAGATGGACGCTTTCGGGTCCGGACACCTCTCAGGAGACGGAAGGCGATGAATTGCATTTTTACGCGAGTCGCGCCGGTGAGTTTCGGCTGGGGGCTCGAACGGATTTCGCGACAGCGGAAGCCTCGGTCAAGGTGGTGGAAGCGAAAGACATGACGCAGGGGACGATGCGATGGCAGTCTGGAAAAAAAGACGGATGCACGACGACTAAGATCCTGCAGGCAAGACCAAACGCGAGCGGTGTTTACGCTTACCAACAAAGCCAGTGCGAGGATGGCGTTTACCTCGCAGGATATACCGCCGATGGCGTGCAGCTGTGGCGGAGGAAAATCAGCGACAGCCCCTCTCAGACCGGCAGCAACAATTACGAAGTTGAGGGGGAACACCTGGAGGCACACCCGGCGTCGATTTGCGACGCGGTGCAAGTGGGAACGGAGCAAGAGAAAATTCGCGCCATGCTTACGGAGCAACACCTTTCGTTTCGCGAGCAGCCGGGCGCGGAGCATGTGTGGCTGGTGGAACAATCCAACGCGCAGTGCCGGTTGCAGTTCGACGACAAGTTGGTGCTGGCGAAGAAGAAGAAAGTGTTTGTGGTGGAATAGATGAGCGAAACGAGATGGGGCGTGCCACGACGGAGATATTTCGGAGTGATTCTGCGGTGTGTCGCGGGCCTGTGCGCTTTCTTGCCAGCACTTCCGGTGAGCCTGCGGGCGCAGGAGCAGCAGCAAGAACAGAAGCCGCCCACGGATAAAACCACTGCGGACGGCGCGGCGCAGGCGTCCACGACCGTAGCGACCGGGACGCCGGCGAGCAAGCCGAAGCATGTCTTCACAAACGACGACATCAAGCCCTCGCCCTACAGCAGCTTCGGCGGGCTGTTTTACATGAGCACCGGCTCCATCAACGATTGTGACGCGGGATGCTTCGATCAAGTGCGTGCGACGGCGATGGTTAACTCCGAGACCAATCCGAACTGGCGAAGAGAGGTGCTCCGGCAGCTCGACCTGGTGCGGTCGGACGGGGAGTGGCAGGCGTATCTGCACGATGTGTACCGAGCGCACAATAAAGTATGCCAGTCCATGTTCGACAAGCAGGATGAGTTGAGAAAGTCGGGCGGTTCGTTTCGCAACCTCGGGCCCCAGCAGATTGCGATCACTGAGAAATATGACGAGCAGGCGAAGGCGGCGCAGGACGAAGTGTCCGCGCAAGTAGCGCGGCAGCAGCAGATCCAGAGGAAGTTTGCGGATAAGCCGTATGCGAACGCGTTTGCCACGATTCAGGGAACGCGCATGATGGGCGGGTTCTGCTCGCAGGCAAAGGTCATTTACCCCGAGATTCGTTGATGTTTGGTTGTCACCCTAGGATTACGGGCAACTCGGAAGTAATCCAGATGTCTGATCGACGCCGTGATCGGGAATGAAGAGTTCTGGCACGGCGTTCGTCCAGTTTCCCAACTGGCCAGAACTTGAGTTTGCGGACAAGATTTCGTGTAACAATTTCTTCGTGCTATTGCCCAAACGAAAAACCATCATAGGGCTCGCGGGAGGGCTCCTGCTGTCGTTTTTGCTTGTGGTTTTATTTTCCCCACATTTTCTCGACTCACACACTGGCCCACGCCAAAATGAGTCGGCCGCGGTGGGAAGCCTCCGCAAGATTCACGAATTGCAGAATAAATATGCGGCCGCGCACCCCAATGAGGGTTTCGCCTGCCAGCTGCAGCAGCTTCGACTGGCTGCGAACACAGCCCCTGCCTACGACCCTACTACGAGTCTGTTGTCAGGAGAGTGGAGCGGCTACAAATTTGTCCTTATTGGATGCACACCGACGGAAAAACAAATCGTTATCCATTATCAGATAGGGGCAGTTCCGACTACTCGTGGCATTACGGGATTGCGGGCCTTTTGCGCCGACCAGTCCGGCACGGTTTTTTACGCTGAGGACGGTTCTGCGACTGATTGCCTTTCTTCGCGGATGCAGCTGTTCTGATAGAAACTAACTCTTGATTACCGCAACAATCGGATACCCACCACTGTTGGCCTTCTGTGCTCCGGGCTGCAATGGAATTCCCACTGAGAAGGCTATGAGAAAATCGAAAACTAGACTTCGCCCCATTTGAGTTTGTTGCGCAGGATTTCGAAATAGGATTTTTTCGGGGGCTGGATCAGTTTGAGGCATTGCGGGGAACGGGTGATGCGGATGCGATCGTCGGATTGCATCGGAATACCCTTTTGGCCATCCAGCGTGAGGAAGACGGATTCGGAATTTCCCATTAGCTTGAGTTCGATGGCAGACGAATCGCGGACGACGACCGGTCGATCGGTGAGTGTGTGCGGGCAAATGGGCGTGATTATGAATGCTTCGACGGCGGGGTGAACGATGGGGCCGCCAGCAGAAAGGGAATAGGCGGTTGAGCCAGTCGGGGTGGCCACGACAAGGCCGTCGGCGCGGTAGCGGCAGACGAAATCGCCGTCGATGAAGAGTTCCAGTTCAATCATGCGAGCCAGAGTGCTTTTGTTGACGACGGCATCGTTGAGGACGTGCTGGCGATCCAGCACTGTGCCGGCGCGCACGTGCTCGACCTGCAGCATGACGCGCTGGCTCATCGATGATCTTCCAGCTAGCGTCTCTTCGAGTGCGGGGTAGAGTTCCTCGACGGTAAAGCTTGTAAGGAAGCCGAGACTTCCCATGTTGATGGGTAGAACGGGAATGCAATGCGAGGCGGCCACGCGAGCGGCAGCCAGGAGAGTGCCGTCGCCGCCGAGCACGAGAAGGATATCTGCCTGGTCGGCAAGTTCCTCGCGGGTGAAAGCCTTGGGCGGATTGGGAAGGGCGGAGGCGGTTTCCTCATCGTAGAGAACGCGCAGGCCGCGGGCTTCGAGCCATTGAAGAAGTTGCGGGACAACGGCGGAAAGGTTGGCTCGACGCGGACGCGAGATGACACCGATTGTTTTGAAGATGGAAGCTGGCTGCATGAGTGTCTGGGATTCTACTTCAGGAGTGCTTTGCGAGCGTGGAGAAAATATTCTTGATTGCCTTCGGCGCCGGTGAGGCGGCTGGGGAGCACATTTACACAAGTGAGGCCGGCTGCTTCGGCGCATTTTCTAACGCTAGCGATAGCTTTTTCGTGCAGGCGGATATCTTTGACGATTCCGCCGGCGACGACGTCTTGGCGGGGCAGTTCGAATTGGGGCTTGATGAGAATTAGAAAATTCGCGTCTGCTTTTGCGCATGCGGAGACGGACCCAAGAATTTTGCAGACGGAAATGAATGAGACGTCGGCCACGACTAGATCGACTGGCTCGGGGATGTCGGTGGCTTTCAATTCGCGCGCGTTGCGTTCGATCGCGGTGACGCGCGGATCTTGCTGTAGCTTCCAGGCAAGTTGGGCGATGTTTACGTCGACGGCATAAACTCGCGCAGCTCCTTTCTGCAGCAGGCAATCGGTGAAGCCGCCCGTGGAGGCGCCTGCGTCGAGACATACCAGGCCTGATGGATTAATCGAAAAATCTTCCAGAGCGCCTTCGAGCTTTAAGCCTCCTCGGCTGGCGTATTTTAGCTGGCGGCTTTTGACTTCGATGCGGGCATCGGTTGAGACGGGTACGCCGGCTTTTTGCATAGCCATGTTATTCACTCGGACTTCGCCGGCGAGGATCATGGCTTGCGCTTTTTGCGGGGAATCGGCGAGGCCGCGCTCGACGAGGAGAAGGTCGAGGCGTTTGCGTCGGGGTTTAG
>Ga0210394_10000384_pt1 | contig 97086 bp, 98 predicted proteins | sample IncBWC12MmetaG_FD_160121 | JGI IMG/M metagenome (GOLD analysis project Ga0210394, IMG submission 160121) | Forest soil microbial communities from Barre Woods Harvard Forest LTER site, Petersham, Massachusetts, United States - Inc-BW-C-12-M | ecosystem: Environmental > Terrestrial > Soil >...
AATTCCGCGGCGTCGATACAATTCTCGGTCCGGAGATGCGCTCCACCGGTGAAGTCATGGGCATCTCCAGCTCGTACGGACTGGCGTTCGCGAAAGCGCAGCTCGCTGCCGGGCAGCGGCTTCCGCGTAAGGGCACGATTTTTTTGAGTGTCAACGACCGCGACAAAAAGCACCTCGGCTCCCTCGGGAAAGAACTGCATGATCTCGGTTTCCTGTTGCTGGCCACGCGCGGCACCGCCGCCGCACTGGAAGCCGCGGGCATTGCAGCACAAGCGGTCTTCAAGGTGAACGAGGGCAGGCCGAATATCGTCGATCTGGTCAAGACCGGCAAGATCAACCTAGTCATCAACACGCCGCTGGGCAGAGAATCCTTCTACGACGAAAAATCGATTCGCCGAGCCGCCATTCGATATAACATTCCGTGCATCACAACGCTGGCGGCAGCCCACGCCGCCGCCCGCGGAATTCGCGCGTTGCTCGATCAGGGCACCGAAGTAGCCGCCCTGCAGGATTTGCATCGCGGCCAGGTCGCCTCTTCAGGCTCGACCGGCACAGGAGCCTAAATCATGAAATTGTCCGGTGTTTTTCCCGCCCTCACCACGCCATTTTCCGCTGACGGCTCTGTGTCGATCGAGGACCTCAAGCACAACATCACCAAATACAACGCGACCGGCCTCGCGGGTTATGTCGCGATTGGCTCGACCGGCGAATCCGTGCTGCTCTCACGGAAAGAAGTGGAGGCGGTGCTCGTCGCGGTGAAGGAAACCGCCGCGCCGGGAAAGCTGCTCATCGCCGGAACGGGCGCGGAATCCACTGCCGAAACGATCGAACGTACCAAGCGCGCCGCGGAACTTGGCTACCATTTCGCGTTGGTGAAGACGCCTTACTACTACAAGCCGCTGTACAAGCCGGAAGTATTTATCGCTCATTTTCGCCGCGTTGCCGATGCTTCGCCAATTCCCGTGATTCTCTATTCCGTCCCGCAATTCACGGGTGTCGCTCTGGAAGCTCCGGAAGTTGGTGTGCTCGCGCAACATCCAAATATCATCGGCATCAAGGAAAGCTCGGGAAACGTGCAGCGCGCCGCAGAAATGTTTGCCGCTGTTCCACCGTCGTTCCAAGTCTTGGTGGGCTCGGCCAGTATGATGTTTCCTTCTATGGTGCTTGGCGCCGTCGGCGCCATCCTCGCTCTGGCCTCTCCGCTGCCGGAACTGTGCGTTGCCGTTTTTGACGCCGTCCGAAAAGGCGATCTAGAGAAAGCCCGTGCATTGCAGCCCACAATTTTGCCAGCCTCGAAAGTGATCGTCTCGCAGTGCGGGATTCCCGGCGTAAAGTACGCTATGGACCAGGCAGGCTACCGGGGCGGCCTGCCCCGTTTGCCCTTGCTGCCCTTGCAGGAGGAGCAGAGAAAGGCCATCCGGGAATTGATGGCCAAATTGGAGGCCCACGCCCCGCGACGCCTTTCCGACGCCGTCTCCGTCTAAACCGGGGATGCATATAGCCCCTTCCTCGCGGGCTTCGATGACACGCGCTTGTGGGCCACGAACGCGCTCAGATTTGCTGTGACGAAAGGCCGTGGGTATCATCTAATTCCCGATGGAATGTCGAGCCCTGCCGTTTCGCCAATTGCCTCATCAGTCGAAGTTGTTTATTCAATTCCTCGATAATTTTCCTCGCGTCAAGCAGTTTTATGGGCATCCTCCAACGATCCAAGCGGTAAAAAAGGCAGCGCGCTCACTCGAGTATCCGCGCGAGCGCAGGGCCGAAGTGGCAGAAATTCTGCGGGGGCAGAATGCCGCGCTCGGCGCTGGTGAGGCCACCCGAGAGAATCTTGCCAGGCTTGAGAAGGGCGCTGTCGCTGTTGTGAGCGGGCAGCAAGTCGGATTGTTCGGTGGACCGGCGTACGCAGTGTACAAAGCGGTGAGCGCGATTCAGATTGCCGAGGAATTGACGCGAGCGGGGATTGCTGCTGTTCCCGTCTTTTGGATGGCGACCGAAGATCACGATCTGAATGAGGTCCGCATCTCCACATGGTTCCACGAAGACAGGTTGACACGATTCGAGCTTCCCGGGAATGGCGATGCGGGGCAGCCCGTGGGCCGGATTGCGCTGGGACCGCAAGTTGCGGAGATGGTGCATGAAGGCGCGAGAATCCTTACGGCCGCTGGTGGAGAATTTGTCGCTGGGATTTTCCGCGAGAGTTATGGAGCTCAGGAAACATACGGGAGCTCCTTCGGCAAACTGTTTACGCGGCTGTTTGCGGAACAGGGGCTGATTCTGCTTGATCCCTTGGATGCGCGGTTGCACCGCGTTGCAGGAGAAGTGCTGCGAAGAGCCGTGGAAGAGCGTGAGGAACTGAACGAGGCCCTGTTGGCGCGTGGCCAGGAATTGGATAAGGCCGGCTTCGCGGCGCAAGTGAAGGTGACGGCGCGGAGCACGTTGATTTTCAGCATGGGACAAGGACCGGGCACGCGGCAGCCGATTGCCGTCAGCGGTGGAAAACTTGTTTGCGGCGAGCAGAGCTGGACAAAAGAAGAATTGATCCAGGCGGTCGAAGCCGAGCCTGAGAAATTTAGTCCCAATGCGCTGCTCCGTCCCGTGTTGCAGGATTTTCTTCTGCCGACGGCGGCCTACATCGCAGGACCGGCGGAGATTGCCTACTTTGCGCAGGCGGAAGTGATCTACAAGCAGTTGCTGGGGCGCATGCCGGTGATTTTGCCGCGCGCGGCATACACCATCCTGGACGCAAAAGCGGAGAAGCTTTTGCGGCGCTACGGATTGAAACTCGAGGATGTGTGGCGCGGGTCGCAAGAACTTCGCCGCAGGATGGAAACGTCGAGCGTACCGTCGACGCTTGGGAAGAACTTCGATAAGACGCTCGGAGAAAGCGATCGAATGCTTTCGCGCCTGAAAAAACAGATTGTGCGGCTGGATCCGTCGCTGGGCGGAGCGGTCGAGACGGCTCAGAGAAAAATCGCGTTCCAGCTCGAGAAATTGAAGCGCAAGACCGGGAAGGCGCAGGCGCTGAAGACTGGTTTGATCGCCGCGCATCAGGAATTTCTCGAATCGCTCCTCTACCCGCATAAGATGTTGCAATCGCGCGAGTTGTGCTTCCTACCGTTCCTGGCCAGCTGGGGCATGGGCGGTCTGAGGGAGTTGCAGTCGCTGTCTGCCAACGCAAATCAGAAAGAACACAAGGTTCTGCGGATTCCTTGAGAGGAAGTACCGCCACTGTGGTCGGGGGACGCCTCCCGCGACTCCGGGGTTTTCTGTAAGAGTGGCAAAAAAAAGGCCCATGCTTGGCGCGGCTCGTAAGAGTGGCAGATACCACGGCCTAGTTAGCTACCCACCAAGGTGTTTTTTATTTCCCGTTACGCTTTTTTCGGATCTCAAGGGTTTAGGAAGCGGAGTTCTCAGTCTGGCAGGAAGCCGTCCGTGCCGAGCCAGAGCGGGGTGATGGCATGGAGATTGCGTCTGAATGTACGAGAAACCGGGAACTCCTTTCCTCCTTGGATACGTAAGACATATTCACCTGTGGTCCAGGGGTAGATTTCTTCCACGTAGGCAGCGTTGACCAGAGTCGAGCGATGAATGCGGACAAATCCGTACGGTAGGAGTTTCTCGGCGACGACGCAGAGAGCCTGGCGAAGAAGAAAGGCCGAGCCCGACATGCGCTGGAGCAAAACGTAATTCCCTTGGGCTTCCACCGCCCCGACCTCGGCGGGATCGATAAATAGAATTTTGCCTCCGGCTTTGATGGCGATTTTGGACGGATTTGTTCGGGGACCCTCCATTTCGAGGGGAGCTGCCAGAATCGGAGGTCGAGTGTTCTCAAGCATGCGGAAGGTTTTCTTTGGGCAGAGCGTCGGCGAGGAGCAGCGCGGTGCCGCTAAAAAGCAGGGTATCGGCGAAATAGTTGAGGCCGTTGCCGATGTCGGCGGGGATGGAGATGAGGATGGGCAGGTAGATGACCAGGACGATGAGCAGAATTGTGAGGCCGAGATAGGTTGCGGCGAGGCGGGATTTTTTGTTGATAAGCAGGCTTGCGCCGGTGGCGAGAAGGACTGTGCCGGCGAGATAGGCCCAGAAAAGATGCAAAGGAATCCAGGTGGGCGTCGTTTTTTGGAGGGGCACGCCGGGGGCGAAGTCGGGATGCAGGAAGTGCTCGACGCCGAAGAAGAGTGCGGCGATGACCATGAAGTAGCGGGCAAGAGTTATAAGGGGCGGGTTGGTTTTGGCCGGAGATGCGCGTTTGATTTGCGCGCCAGCGAAAGCGAATGCGCCGCCGCTGAAGGAAAGGTCTCTCAGAGCGACCGCCCACGCAATTCTGTCGTGGGGGTTGCCAACCACCTTGGGAATATGGAGTAAGACCACGAAAAGAAGGATCATGATTCCCAAAAGGGTTGCAGCCAACTGCGAATATTTTTTGACCACGATGCTCAAGGCGGCGGCGACCAGCGCGACGCCGACGAAATAAATCCAGAAGAGATGTGCAGGAATCCACGAGGGCACCGTAGGGGCCATAAACTGAGCGATGGTGAAGTGTTCCCCGGCGAAGACGGCCAGGGGGACGGCGTAAAACAGACGGCCGAAGGGCATGAGCTTGTCGAGGCCGTCAGCTTGGGGAACTTCCTTCTTGAGGATTATGGGCAGGCCGATGGCGAGGAGTGCGACGCCCGCGAAGTAGGGCCAGAAGACCGGGCCGGGGATGGAGAAGGCTGCGAGTGTGAGCGCAAGTCTGACCATAACCTCAAATGTGGCGCAAAAACTGGTCTGGCACAATAACCACTCACAGCGAAATCCCTATGACCATTATGATCTCGGGATGAACCGGACGGCTAGCTGTTTTTCCGTGCTGATTCGTGTGGATTGGAGAGCGGGTCGTCGGGAATTCGGGTTTGCGGCCCATGCTCCGCCGCCTTGGCAACGCATTTCTGTGGCAAAACCCTCGAAAATGTGATATAATAAGTAAAGGGAGTTTGTTGGGTATGGACAGATTTCCTTACTGTGGGGCGCGACTTAACTTAGGAGGCTTGTGTGAAGACAGGCGTGGTTTATGCGAAGACGGAAGAGGGCGTGGAGCTTGCCGTGATTGATGTTACGAACCCGGCGTTTAGAGTGACCGCTACGGACGCAGAGTTGGCGGCTATGGCTGAGCAATACATTCTTGAGGCAGGGAAGCAACAGCAGGTCCCGGAGGCGCTTCGGGAGGCGTTGCGGAATTCGATGCTGGGGCGGGGGCTGATGGCGGCTACAGGAACGTTTTTGGACGGGATGAGTACGTATCTCCTAAAACTGGGGCCAGAAAATTTGGGGGTGGAGGCGAGTCCGATCGACCGGAGGATTGCGGCTTCGTTTCCGGCGTTTACGGCGAGGCTTCGGTTGCAGGACATGGCGCGATTGCTCGCTGACGGTCTTGTGGGTGCGGCTGCCGCAGAGCCCGAGCGGCCTGTGTGTCTGGTGAATATTGGTGGTGGGGCGGGGTCTGATTCTTGGAATACGGTGATTCGACTTCAGGTTGAGCAGGGGGAGTTGCTAGTGGGGCGGGAGATCGGGATTACCGTGATGGATCTCGATGCTCGTGCGCCTGGGTTTGGCGGTCGGGCGATTGAGGCGCTGTGCGCGTCGGGAGGGCCCCTCGGTGGCCTCAAGGTGGGGTTCCGGCACTTCAGCTACGAATGGTCGGACGCCGAGCAATTGCGAAAACTGCTGCGCGACCTGGAAGCTGGCGATGCGGCGTGTGGAATTTCTTCAGAGGGAGGACTGTTTGAGTATGGATCCGACGAGGAGATTGTCTCGAACCTACGGGCGCTGGACGCGGAGACGCCGCGGGATGCTGTCGTTGTGGGATCGGTGACGCGGGACGGCGGACCGGTGCGCGCCTCGCTTATCGCCAGCCGACTCTTAACGCGGCCACGAACGATCGAAGGATTTCGATCGCTCTGTGACCAGGGAGGATGGAAGGTGGAAGAAGCGATCGAGCGTCCGTTCAGCTACAACGTACGCTTGGGGAAGCGTCGGAGTTGATCGGGCTGCCCGCGCGAAGAGGGAGAAGGTCGATGAGAGAGCGCTGCGCTGGCTGGTGCGGCAGACTCACTCGTGCTGGAGACTGCGGAAGTATTGAGGGAGGGCGGTTGGGAGGGAGCGGAGCCTTCGGAGCAAGGCTTTGAGGCGTTGGCGATCTTCATCGGGTACGGCTAGGAATCTTAGGCCGAGTCCGCTGCCGTCTTTTACGTGGCGAACGACGGCGTCGGCTTTGATGCTGCCTTCTTGAACTAGAAAGTCGAGTTTGGCGGGCATGCCTTCTTTCACTTTGAGACGCAGGGTTTCGACGAAGAGGCCATCGATGCTGATGTCGAGGACGCGGGAGACGTCCTCGCGGCCATTGCAGCGCCAGCAGACCCAGATGTCCTCCGAGGCTCGAAACCGGGTTAGGGCGCGGCGGGAGTAAGACGGTTTTAGTTGCAAGACAGCCTCCGCGGAGCGCGGCACGTCGTTGAGAGGGAGAAGGCTGGGCGGCCGACCCACCTAAGGTGTTGGTGCGCTCCTAATTCTAACGGCTGGTAAAATCGATCAAGACCTGATTCCATTCGCTGCGCCGCAACCTCACGGTAAAGAGAGCTGTCCACGGGTAGTGCTCGAATGCGCGCAAGCGTTTCGTTAGGGCTTTGCATTAGGCCGCTTTTTGATTCTCGCGGCTGACATTGGCCAGGTTGCCCGCGGAGGCCATGTTGGCGACGGAGGCCATGTTGATGACCGGTTGGCGAAGAGCGGCGAGGCGCGCTACGGCGAGCTCCCAGGATTTTTGCAGCATGTAGAGGCTTGCGACCACGAACGCTAGCGCGGCAAAGCCGAGGGCGAAAAGGGCGAACGCGGCCAGCAGTTCACGCACGACGTAGAGTTGGGCCAGCGCTATGACTGCCAGGAATCCCCACAGCCAGACACGTCCGTTGTCCTTGAGCTTCGTTTGCACGACAGCCTCCTGATTTTTTTGAACGGCGGCCCTGATCTGAGATCAGCGCCAGGGCCGTCGTTCTGCTTACTTGGTGGTGAACCAAGGAAGCGTGTGTTGGATGACGATGTGCACTTTCGCTCAGGTGAGGAGAAGCGACAATGCACTGGAGGTGAACTGTCGGTGGACTGGAGGTGAACCGGGGGCTGCAGTGCGATCGGGAGCAAGAGCAGGTGCTAGAATTTCGAGGGTTTTGGGAGCGTGACGATGGAAGTTCTGCGGGTAAAGACGGGGCGTCGGACGCAGTTGGTGGATGTGACGGAACAAGTCGAACGGCTAGTGGCAGCGGCGGGCGTGGTGTCGGGACTGTGCTACTTGTATGTGCCGCATACTACGGCGGGCGTGATGATTAACGAGCATTTTGATCCGCATGTGGGGACGGACTTGGAGGGTGTGTTTGATCGGTTGGTGCCGCGGTCGGGGCCGTATCGGCATAGCGAAGGGAATTCGGATTCGCATGCCAAGGCTGTCTTGACGGGAACGAGCCAGATGATTTTTGTGGAGCAAGGGAAATTGCTGTTGGGGCCGTGGCAGGGGGTGTTTTTTTGTGAGTTTGATGGGCCTCGGGAGAGGAAGATGTGGGTAAGGGTAATGGGCGATGCGCGGTAGGTGTGGTGAGAAAAGACAGAGAAAGGGAAAATACAACGCTGGGGCGCAGAGTTCAGAGAGGAAGCGCAGAAGATCGCGGCGAGAGCCAGACCCTTGATGGTGTGTTAGAGTTTTTGGATGAGTCCACGGCTGGGGATTTACGTGCAGGTTCCGTTTTGTCAGACGAAGTGTACGTATTGCAATTTTCATACCGGAGTGGTGTCATCGGCGCGGTTTTCGCCTTATGTCGAGGCGGTCTGTCGGGAGATTCGTGGACACCGGGAGTTGTATGGAGCGGCGCATGTAGGGTTGGCAGAGGGATTCGAAGCGCTCGTGGATACCGTTTATATCGGCGGCGGGACGCCTAGTTTGCTGGAGCCGGAGCTGTTGCTGGGAATGATGACGGCGATTCGGGAGACGTTTAGGACGGAGTTGCATGAGGTGACGCTGGAGGCTGATCCGGAAACGGTGGAAGTCGGCAAGGCTCGGGCTTGGGTGCGGGCGGGGATTGACCGGGTTAGCTTTGGGTTGCAGTCGTTTTCGGATAGAGAATTGGCGGCGGCGGGGCGCATGCATCGGCGGGCGGATATCTACCGGGCGGTGCCGATTCTGCGAGAGGCGGGTATCCGCAACATTAGTTTTGATTTGATTGCGGGATTGCCGTATCAGACCGAGACGAGTTGGAAGGAATCGCTCGAGGAGTTAGCAAGACTCGAGCCGGAGCACGTTTCGGTTTATTTGTTGGAAGTGGATGAGGGGAGCCGGCTGGGGAAGGAATTGCTGGCGGGCGGGGCAAGGTATAGCGCTGGGGCCGTGCCCAGCGATGATGAGATGGCGGAGTTTTATGAGACGGCTTCGGCGTTCTTGGCAGCGGCCGGCTATCAGCACTACGAGATTTCTAATTGGGCGAAGCCGGGATTTCCGTCAAGGCACAATTTGAAGTATTGGAGGCGGGAAGCTTATTTGGGATTTGGGGCCGGGGCGCATTCATTTTCGGGGACCGTGAGGTGGGCGAATGCCCATGATGCGGCCGAGTATGTGGGCGCCATTGCGGCCGGTCGTATACCGGTTGAGCAATGGGAGGAGGTAACCAGGGAGCGTGCTTTGGAAGAAGAATTGTTTTTGGGATTGCGGCAGTTGGATGGGATTGATGTGGCGCGGATTGAGCTGGAATACGGGGTGGCGTTGGGGGCGCGAATTGAGCCTTTGGAATCGGCTGGACTTGTGGAGAGAGACGGGAATTTGCTCCGGCTGGCTCCCGGGAAAATAAGCATCTCGAATGAGGTGTTTGTGGAATTGATGAGGTGATCTGCGGGTGGATGGGTGTGTGTGGGGATTTGGAGGAAGAGTTTTGCACCAAGTGCCGAGAGCACACGCAGTCGACGGAGAAGACACGGGGAGAATGGACAACGTGAGCGGAACGATTGCAAAGAGCGGGATGCGGAGTGAGGGGGACGGAGCGACGCGCCTCGGGAATATTGTGGATTTGCGGAGCGATACCGTTACGCGGCCTACCGTGGAGATGCGGCGTGCGATGGCGGAGGCCGAGGTCGGGGACGATGTGTATGGGGAGGACCCGACGGTGAACCGGTTGGAGAAGCGGGCTGCAGAGATTTTTGAGAAAGAGGCCGCTTTGTTTGTGCCCACCGGGTGCATGGGGAATTTGATCGCGATTAAGGTGTGGACTCATCATGGGGTTGAGGTGATTTGCGATGAGCGGAGTCACGTCAATCTTTACGAGCTGGCGTCGATGTCGGCGATTGCGGGATGCATGCCGCGGATTGCACGGGGCGTCGACGGGATTCTTTCCTGGAAGCTCATTGAAGCAGTGATCCGGCCGAAGATTTATTACGACTCGCAGACAGCGCTGATTTCGATTGAGAATACGCACAATATGGCGGGTGGGACGGTGCATCCGACGGCTTCGGTGGATGAGATTTGCGGGCATGCGCACGAAGCGAAACTAAAGGTGCACATGGATGGGGCGCGGATTTTTAATGCAGCGGTGGCCCTTGGCGAGAGTGTTCGGCAGATGACGAAAAAAGTAGACTCAGTGATGTTTTCTTTGTCGAAAGGGTTGGGTGCGCCGGTGGGGTCGATGCTTGTGGGGTCAGACGCGTTCATCGAGAAAGCGCGGATTTACCGGAAGATGTTTGGGGGAGGAATGCGGCAAGCGGGGGTGATTGCGGCGGCGGGTCTGATCGCGCTGGAAAAATCGCCGGCGCGGCTGCATGTCGATCATGAGAATGCGCGGCGCTTGGCGGAAGGGATCGCCAGAACGCCGGGACTGAAGATTGATCCGGCACAGGTGCGCAGCAACATCGTGATTTTTGATTGCCAGGAGACGGGGAAGACGGCTGTGGAGCTTTGTGATGTTTTGCGCGAAAAAGGAATATGGGCGCTGGATACGGCGGTTTACTCGGTGCGGTTTGTGACGCACTGCGATGTGGATCACGCGGGCATCGAACGGGCATTGGCGGTGCTGGCGGAAGTTTTGACACAGCCGCAGAGGGCGCGGGCGTAAGAACGGAGGGCCGGGCAGGCCCGCCCCTCGAACTTCCTGGGGGCGGCCACACCGGGTGACGCGATAAGCGGGCCGCGCGCAGAGCTATTTCCATCACCATCGGATGAGGGGTTGCCGGGCATTGTGTAAAATAGAGGTATAAGCGGAAGTTTGGCGGAGCATAGCCGAGAAATATGTAGCCGGGCCGGAGACACCGTGGACTTTACTTTTACTGAGGAACAGCAGCAGTTGCGGCGGAGTGTGCGGGAGTTTGCGAAAGGGGAAATTGCGCCGCATGTGATGGAGTGGGACGAAGCGTCGCACTTTCCGATGGAGATTATTCCGAAGTTGGGGGAGATGGGGTTGCTCGGCGTGATTTTCCCCGAGGAATACGGCGGAGCGGGGCTGGGGTACATCGAGTACGTCATTGCGATTGAAGAGTTGGCGCGAGTGGATGGGTCGGTGGGATTGATCGTGGCGGCGCACAATTCCCTGTGCAGCAATCACATTTACAAATTTGGGACCGTTGGGCAGAAGCAGAAGTATCTTTCCCCGCTGGCCCAGGGAAAGAAGATTGGGGCGTGGTCGTTAACGGAGCCAGAGGCGGGATCTGATGCCGGTGGGACGCGGACTACGGCGCGACGCGACGGTAATTCTTGGGTGTTGAACGGGGCCAAGACGTTCACTACAAACGGGCACTACGCTGACTTTTGCGTGGCCATGGCGGTGACCGACAAGTCCAAGGGTTCTCACGGGATTAGCGCGTTTATCCTTGAAAAAGGGATGGCCGGGTTCAAACCGGGAAAGAAAGAAAACAAGCTGGGGATGCGTGCCAGCGATACGTCGGAGGTGATTTTTCGGGATTGCCGGGTACCTTCTGAGAATCTATTGGGTCCGGAGGGTGAGGGTTTTACTGGGAGCTTGAAGATTCTGGATGGTGGACGTATTTCGATTGCGGCTTTGGCGTTGGGGATGGCCGAGGGGGCGCTGGAGGCGGCGGTGAGCTACGCGAAACAGCGGAAGCAGTTTGGGCAAGCGATTAGCGAGTTTCAGGCCATTCAGTTTAAGTTGGCGGATATGGCTACGGAGGTCGAGGCGGCGCGGCTGTTGGTGTACCAGGCAGCTTGGTTGGCAGACCGCAGGGATGTGCGGTTTACCCGGGAATCGAGCATGGCGAAATTGTTTGCTAGCGAGGTGGCGGTGCGGGTGGCGAATGAATGTGTGCAGGTGCATGGGGGGTACGGATTCATCAAGGACTATCCGGCGGAGAAATATTATCGCGACGTGAAGCTGTGCACCATTGGCGAGGGAACCAGCGAGATTCAGAGGTTGGTGATTGCCCGCCAGCTACTTGGCAAGAAATAATAGGAAAATGCATTTGGCCCGTTCGAGAGCCTCACAGGAAAACCATGTCTGTGCCGGTTGAGAAGTGGGCGGAACAGGTGCGCGCGGGGGATGTGCGAGCGATCTCGCGGGCGATAACCGCAATTGAGAATCATCAGGCGGAAGCGGAAGAGTTGTTGCGACGGCTTTTTGCCGAGACGGGTCGCGCGTATCTCACTGGCGTGACCGGAACGCCGGGGACGGGCAAAAGCACTCTGGTGGACCGGCTGGCGGCGTATTACCGGAAGCGCCAGAAAGCCGTTGGCGTTATTGCCGTGGACCCTACTAGCCCCTATACCGGCGGAGCGATTCTTGGGGACCGCATTCGCATGCAGAGTCACGCCAGTGATCAGGGAATGTTTATTCGGTCGATGGCCACGCGGGGATTTATGGGAGGATTGGCGCGTGCCACGGCGGAAGTGGCGTTGTTGCTGGATGCGGCGGGGAAGCATGAAGTTCTGATCGAGACCGTGGGCGTAGGGCAGGATGAGACCGACATCGTGCGGTTGGCGGATTGCGTTTTGGTGGTACTGGTGCCGGGCATGGGCGACGACATCCAGAACATGAAGGCGGGATTGATGGAGATCGCGGACATTTTTGTCCTGAATAAGGCGGACCGCGAAGGGGCCGGCCGGCTGGAGCAGCAGTTGAAGGCCATGCTGTCGCTGGTGATGCCGCGAGACGGGTGGCATCCGCCGGTGGTACGGACGGTAGCGAGCGAGAGCCAAGGGATTGAATCCTTGGCGGAGACCATTGGAGAATTTCGGAAGCATTTTGAGGCCAGCGGCCAGCGCGAGCGGAAACATGTCGAGCACTGGAAGCGGCGACTCTTGGAGTTGATCGAATCGCGGCTGGTCGAGAGAGTTTTAGGTGGGGCTGACGGAGAAGCGCGGCTGGCTGAGATGGCCAAGGAAGTTGCCGAGCGGCGGAAGGATCCGTTTACGGCGGTGAATGAGATGCTCGCAAAAAGCGGCGTCGTGGTCTGAGGCGGCTAGGAATGCACTTTGGCGATCTTGAGGTGCGGCACATTCACGGAGGGACTTTTTGGCTGGATGGCGGGTCCATGTTCGGGGTGGTGCCGAAGCCGCTTTGGGAGAAGAAAATGGCGCCGGACGATAGGAACCGGATCCCACTGGCGGCGAATTCGTTGCTGGTGCGGGCGGCGGGCAAAAATATTTTAGTGGAAACGGGCAACGGGACGAAGTGGGATGCGAAGTTGCGAAATATTTATGGATTTGCGGAGGGCGATCCTTATGGAGATGCGCTGGCCAAGACGGGAGTGAAACCGGAAGAGATCGATGTGGTCATCAATACGCATCTGCATTTTGACCATGCTGGGGGGAACACACGCTTGGTCGATGGACGGCTGGTGCCGACATTTCCAAATGCGAAGTATGTGGTGCAGCGGACGGAGTTGGAGCATGCCATGCGGCCAACGGAACGAGATCGCGCGAGTTACTACGCGCACGATTTTATAGCGGTCACGGAAGCCGGGCAGTGGCAGTTGGTGGATGGTGATTGCGAGATTTTGCCGGGAGTTTCTGTGGTAAGAATTCCAGGGCACAATCTGCAGATGCAAGGCGTGCAGATTAAGGGTGGCGGAAAGACGTTGATGATGGTGGCGGACCTGATCCCCACGCGGCATCATTTGCCGCTGCCGTGGATCATTGCCTACGATCTATATCCGTTGACCACGCTGGAAACGAAGCGCAAGTGGATTGGCGAGATCGTGCGGAATGGTTGGATGGTCGTGTTTGGGCATGATCCGGATTGGCCCGCGGGGACTTTGCACGAGCAGAACGGGAAAGTGGTTTCTGAGCCTGTTGACCTAGATAATTAATTTCACGGAGAAAAAAGAATGGCGGCTGCTAAAGCGGAGAAGTCCAAGCGCGCGAACACGCAGGCGGAGATTGGGATCATTGGCGGAAGTGGGTTGTATTCCATGAACGGCCTGACCAAGACTAAGGAAGTCCAGGTGAAGACGCCGTTTGGCGAGCCCTCGGATGCCATCGTGCTTGGCATGCTGGAGGGAAAGCGGGTGGCGTTTCTTGCGCGGCATGGGCGAGGGCACCGGATACTTCCGGGCGAGATCAATTTTCGCGCCAATGTGTATGCCATGAAGTTGCTGGGAGTCGAGAGGATGGTTTCGGTTAGCGCGGTTGGGTCGTTGATGGAGGATTTGCAGCCGGGGGAGTTTTTGGTTCCGGACCAATTCGTGGACCGCACGAAGAATCGTGTTTCGACATTTTTTGGAGAAGGGCTGGTGGCGCACGTGGGATTTGACAAGCCGACGTGCGGGCAGGTTTCCGGCGTGCTGGCCGATGCCAGCGTGCATTGCGGGGTCATGGTGCACAGACGCGGGACGTATGTGTGCATCGAAGGGCCGCAGTTTTCGACTTTGGCGGAAGCCAACATGCATAGGCAGTGGCGATTCGAAGTGGTGGGGATGACCAATGTGACGGAAGCGAAGCTGGCGCGGGAGGCGGAGATCTGTTACGCGACGATTGCGATGATCACGGACTTTGATTGCTGGCATCCGGAGCACGAGTCGGTGACGGCTTCCGAGATTATCGCGACGCTTGTCGAGAACGCGGAAAATGCGCAGCGGGTTTTGCGCGAGGCGGTGCGCGCGATGCCGGAAGAGCGAAATTGCAAGTGTGGAGCGGCGCTGAAGCACGCGCTGGTGACAGACATGAAGTTGGTGCCCAAAGCCACGAAGAAAAAGCTGGACGCGATCATCGGCAAATACATTTCCTAGGAGGAGTCTGTGTCCTTACTGGTGGTGGGCTCGGTAGCGTTTGACGCGCTGGAAAGTCCGTACGGAAAAGTGGAGCGGACGGTCGGAGGTGCGGCAACCTATTTTGCAGTTGCCGCGAGTTTTTTTGCACCGGTGAGTCTGGTGGCCATCGTGGGCGAGGATTTTACCGCGCAAGACGAAGCCATCTTCCGCGGCAGGCATATCGATACGGAAGGATTGGAGCGGGCGGCCGGAAAGACGTTCTTTTGGGCGGGGCGGTACTCGGAAAACCTGAATGAGCGAGTGACGCTAGCGACGGAATTGAATGTTTTTGCGGGGTTCAAGCCACGGCTGCCAGAGAAGTATCGTTCGTCAAAGTACGTTTTTCTTGCGAACATCGCGCCGGATTTGCAGCGTGACGTTTTGAAACAAGTGAAAGTGAGGCCGAAACTCGCCACGCTGGACACCATGAATTACTGGATCGAGCGCACCCCGGGCGAGTTGCGAGAGACGTTGCGGCACGTGGATATTCTGATGATCAACGATTCGGAGACCCGCCAGCTTTCAAGCGAACACAACCTGTTGCGTGCGGCAAAGCATATTTTCAGTATGGGACCTAGGACCCTGGTCGTGAAGCGCGGCGAATACGGCGCCATGATGGTGGACAAACGCGGGGTATTTTGCGTACCGGCGTTTCCGCTGGAGGAGCCCCACGACCCGACCGGTGCGGGAGACAGTTTCGCGGGCGGTTTTATGGGCTATTTGGCGGGTGCCAAGGATTTGCGCGACTCGACGCTGCGCCGGGCCATGGTCTATGGTTCGGTGCTGGGCAGTTTTGCGGTGGAGCGGTTTGGGCTGGACCGGCTGCGCGTGCTGAAGAGGAGCGAGATACACGCCAGGGCACGGCACTTCGCGAAATTGACGCAATTCAAATTGTAGTGTGTAGAATCCTGCCATAGTCTGGGAAACACAGGAGAACCAGCTGCCTCTAAGCACTATCATCGCGCGACTCGCGTGGGCCGCGCTGCTGGGCTCGATCATCGGCATCGAACGAAGTGTTCGACGGCGTCCTGCGGGGATGCGGACGGGCTTCTGCGTTGCGTTGGGAGCGGCGCTTTTCACAATCGTTTCCGTGGAGATCGCGCGACGGACGGGCGACAGCAGCACGACTCGAATTGCTTCCAATATAGTGCAGGGCATCGGATTTCTCGGGGCTGGCGTGATTCTTCGTGAGCGCGGCAGCGTGGTCGGGCTCACGACGGCGGCGACGATTTTCGCCGTGGCGGCGATGGGTATGGCGGCGGGCGGCGGGTTGTACGCGGTTTCCGGGATAGCCTGCTTGTTCGTGTTGGGCGCCCTGGTTCTTCTTTTCTACGTCGAGGACTGGCTCAACCTGAAGCCGCGCTATATGCTGTTCCGCATTTTTGTAGACCGCGCGGACAACATGGTTTCCGAAGTGCATGGAATTTTTTCGCAGCTCAAGGTGGGGATCGATAATTTTCAAGTGTCCCTGGCGGGAGAGAAAAACCTGATCCAGTTCGATGCGGAAGTCACTACCCATCAGCAGGAAAAGGTTCTTGTGGCGCTTTGCAAGCCGGGCGTCAGCTGCGAGATGCTGCCCGTGGAGCGGCAAAACGGATGAGCACTCCGCCTGGCAGTCTGGAGGTAGCGGCGGTGGCCGTGGAAGTGCGAAAGCCACGCGGACTGAATTCCGGAAGCGTGCTGGTGCCATTTGCGCCGGCATCCCCGGCGGACTTTGCCAAGGTTTTGGCGGGCGCTGAGGAATTGCGCCATCTGGGTTTCGAAGTGGCGGATGCTACGCCGCTTACGGCGGAGGGTTACTTCGCTGGGCCGTTATCGGGTCGGCGAAATGAATTCCTCAGCGAACTGCAGCGCGACGATGTGGATGCGCTGGTGGCCATTCGCGGAGGGTATGGGTCGAACTATCTTCTCGACGGGCTGGCGGTCGAACCGCTCGACGCGCCCAAAGTGATTTTAGGTTACAGCGATTTGACCTCGCTGCAGGCTTATCTTTGGAAGCGTAACTCCTGGGTCGGATTTTATGGGCCCATGCTGGCTGCCGGACTGGATGCTGGAGACGGAGCTGCGAAGGGTTATGACCGAGAGTCGCTGCTTTCCGCGATTGGAAAAACGGACGGTGGCTGGACGTTGAAGTTGCGAGGCGAGACGCTGGTTGGCGGGGAAGCCGAAGGGCGAGTTCTGGGAGGTTGCATGACGCTGGTGGAGACGACCGTGGGCACGCCGTGGGAATTGGAGACACGCGGATCGATTCTGTTGCTTGAGGATCGAGGCATGAAGCCGTGGCAAGTGGATCGAGCGCTGATGCACCTGAAGCAGGCGGGAAAATTTGAGGGTGTGCGCGGGGTGGTCCTGGGAGAATTTCCAGATGGCGGTCCTTTGATGACCGGAAGCCCAACGGTTCGCGAGGTTTGTCTACGGATTCTTGCTGAGCTGGGAGTGCCGATTGTTTTTGGCGCGGCGGTCGGGCATACGCCACGGCCCATGCTGACGGTGCCGTTGGGGGTCAAGGCGGTTCTCGGAGCGCGCGGGGAAGGGGCGCTGGAGATTCTCGAGCCGGCGGTTGTGCCATGAGTGACGCGAAACATGTTCACGTGATTGGGATTGGCGGATCGGCGATGGCCCCGTTGGCGGGCATGCTCGGCGAGCAGGGGTATCGCGTGACAGGCTCAGATTCCGGGGTTTATCCGCCGGCTTCCACGCTGCTAGAAAACCTGGGGATTTCGTTTTTTCATACGTTTGATGCGGCGCATTTGGAGCCGGCGCCAGAGTTGGTCGTGGTCGGAAATATTATTGCGCGGGGAAATCCTGAGCTGGAAGAAGTGCTGGACCGGAAGATTCCGTACCGCTCCATGCCGGAGATTTTGGAAGAAGTGTTTTTGCCCGGACGGCACTCCATCGTGATTAGCGGCACGCATGGGAAAACGACGACGACGGCGATGCTGGCTTGGATTTTCGAAACAGCCGGGAAGCGGCCGAATTTTCTGGTGGGCGGAGTGGCTGAGAATTTTGGCAAGAGCTACGGCTTGGGAGGTGGGGAAGAATTTATTCTGGAAGGCGATGAATACGAGACGGCGTTTTGGGACCGCGGGCCAAAGTTTTTTCATTACCATCCGGATGATTTGATTGTTACCTCGCTGGAGTACGACCACGCGGATATTTATAGGGACTTCGAAACGTATGAGCTGGCGTTTCGGCGGTTAGTGAATCTCGTGCCGCGGCGCGGGAGAGTTGTGATTTGGGGAGACACAGAGGAATCGGGGCCGGCTTTACGACGGGCGGCGGAGAAGGCGTTTTGCCCGGTGGAGACGTATGGATTTCGCTCGAGCAATGATTGGGTGGCCAGCGCGTTGGCGGTTGACGGCGGAGGAATGCGGTTTCGCGTGACGTACCGGGACGAGAACTTTGGGGAATTCGCGCTGGCGGCTAGCGGGCGGCACAATGTTTTGAACGCGCTCGGGGCAATCGCCGTGGCCTACGGGCGTGGCATCGGCGCGGATGTTTCGGGGAAGGCGCTCGCCATGTTTCGAAGCGTGAAGCGGCGGATGGATGTGAAGGCCGAAGTGCGCGGCGTGCTGGTGGTGGACGATTTTGCGCATCACCCGACGGCGGTACGCGCCACGATGGAAGCGGCGCGCGGGCGTTGGCCAGGACGCCGCCTGTGGGCCATTCTCGAGCCGCGATCGAATTCCATGCGGCGGAAGGTATTTGAACAGACCCTGCCGGTGGCTTTGGCGTTGGCAGATCGCATTGTCTTGGCGGGCGTGTTTCGCGCACAGCAACTTGGCGATGAGAATCGTCTAGAGCCGGAAGCGGTGGCCGAGAGCGTTCGCGAGCTGGGCAAGAGCGCGCGCGTGTTTCCAAGCGCTGACGCCATTGCCGAACAAGTCTCGATAGAGGCAGAGCCCGGTGATGTGCTGTTGGTGATGTCCAACGGCAGCTTCGACGGGCTTTGCGAGAAACTGCTGGCCAAGCTCGGTCAGCCGGTGCAGGTTTCTTCCGAGGCCAATAGCAGGTGAAAACTCGATCGTGGCGGGGCCGGGCCGATTTCCCGGGGATCACGCTTTTGGTGTGCGTGTTGGGTTGGGCTGGTCCCAGTTGGGCGACGATTCGCTACGAAGTGTCGATCAGCTATCCGGAGCAGCACCTTTTCCACGTAACCATGACAATTCCGGACGTAAACGGCGAAGTGTCGGTCGAGATTCCGGCGTGGAATGCTCTGTATCAGATTCGGGATTTCAGCAGCCACGTTCAGCAAGTGGAAGCGTCCGCGGGAGCAGGGAAAGCGCCGATAGAAAAAATGGATAAACAAACTTGGAGGATTCGAGGCCAAGGAACGATCACCGTTCGCTACGCAACCTATTGGGATGAGCTGGGGCCCTTTGCGACGCAATTGAATGGCGAGCACGCTTTCATCAATCCGGCGATGATTCTCCTTTATGTGCCGGATCGCCGGGCCGAAGCGGTCAACGTGTCTTTCGGGGACGCTCCATTGGACTGGTCCTTTGAGTCGGCATCGCCATGGAGCATTTTTCAGAGCGGTAGAATCCGTGTGATTACGGTGCTGAGCCCGAGCTACGACTCGCTGGTTGATGGGCCCATGGAACTCGGCAAATTCCAGGAGTTTGACCTGCCAGACCTTTCACCGCGCGTGACGGTGGTGATCCATGGAGATGGGTGGCGGAAGAAGCAAGTCGAGGAGGATTTGAAGAGGATTTGCCAGTACGAAATCAAGCTCATGGACGGCGCTCCGTTCGAACGTTACGTTTTCATTCTGCACATTGGAAAGGGAGTCGGCGGCGGGGGGATGGAGCATGTCAATTCGACGGCGATCGGCATTCCATCGGATGAGTATCTTTCGGGAGTGGCGGCGCACGAGTTTTTTCATTTATGGAATGTGAAACGCATTCGGCCAGCGACGCTGGAGCCGGTGGACTTCACGAAGGAGCAGTACACCCGGGCGCTGTGGTTTGCGGAGGGGGTGACGAGCACCTACGGAGCTTACACGCTGGTGCGCAGCGGGATTTGGAATAAGGAAAGGTTTTACGGGGATCTCGGGGAGCAGATCAGCGAATTGGAAGCGCGGCCGGCGAATCGCTGGCAGAGCGCGGAGCAATCGAGCTTGGATGCGTGGCTGGAAAAATATCCGCTCTACAACGGGCCGGAAGACAGCGTTTCCTACTATACCAAGGGGCAGGTATTGGGAGACTTGCTGGACATTCTAATTCGCGACCGCACCGACAATCTAAAAAGCCTGGACGATGTTGTTCGCGGATTAAACACCGACTTTGCCAAACAAGGAAAGACTTACCGGGATAGCTTGGATATTCGCCTGGAAGCGGAGAAGGTGGCGGGCGGGTCGTTCGAACAGTTTTTTAGTGACTATGTAGCGGCGGCCGAGCCACTCCCTTATCAGCAGATGCTTCGGCTGGCGGGACTCGACGTGCGGACAGTCGAACATAAGAGGGCGGCGCTCGGACTCTCTGCCGAGCGTGAATCGAGCGGGACGGTGACCGTGCGCGGGGTTGCGGATGGCAGTCCTGCTGCGGGTGCTGGCTTGCGGACCGGTGATGTCATTGTGAATTGGAACGACGGAGAGGTGCCGCGCTCTCTCGAGCGATGGGTACGCGAACGGCAGCCGGGCGAAACCGTGAAAGTGCGCATCCGACGAGAAGAACGAGAACGGACCCTCGAGTTTAGATTGGGTGAAGAGAAAGAACTATTCTATCAAGTCGCCGAAGACTCTCATGCAGGTGAGAAAGCCCGGCGTATCCGGGAGGGACTGCTTCACGGAGTCACCGAAGCTCGGACGGTCGACGGAGTGGCGAGGGAACACTAGGCTCTGCTTGACCTGCGGGGCCGGATTCGAGAGAGTTCTGCTTATTCGATGCTCCGCACGATTTTCATCGCTGTTTTCCTTTCCCTGTACATCCTGATACTCGGCCCACCTCTACTGCTCTACACGCTGCTCACGCGACACATCGATCCGCTCTATTGGATGGGCATCAAGGGCGTCATGTTTTTTGTGAGGGCGGTTGGGGTGAGGGTTCGCGTGGAGGGCACGACCAAGATTCCGGAAGGAGTTTGCCTTTTTGTGGCGAATCACACGAGCTCGGTGGATGCGCCGGCCGTGGTCGGGGCCATTCCCAGGCGCATCGCGGTACTGGTAAAAGGATCCCTCTTCAAATGGCCGATTGTGGGACAGGCGTTTACGCTAGCGCGCTTTATTCCGGTCAACCGGAAGGATCGGGAATCCGCGATGGCCAGTGTGGAAAAGGCGGCTGAGGCCATGCGAGAGGGGCAGTCGTTCCTAATCTATCCGGAAGGCACCCGCAGCCCTGACGGACGATTGCAGGAATTCAAGAAAGGCGCGTTTGTGCTGGCTATAAAGGCGGGTGTTCCGGTCGTTCCGGTACTTTGTTCTGGGGCGCAGCGGGTGATGGCCAAGCAGTCGCTTGAGATTCACCCTGGGGAGATTCTCGTAGAGTTTCTGGAGCCGATCGATGCTTCGAAATATACGCTTGAGGAACGCGATGCATTGCTTGAGCGAGTGAACTCCGCGATGGCGGCGGGTTTGCCTCCGGACCAACGCCCTGGCAGTTCTCCCGGGAGCGCGTAGAGATTAGCGAGATCCGGAGGCACGAGGTCGGCCGCCCAAGCGCTCCAGTTCAGCCTCCAATTCGCGCACCCGCTTTTGAAGCTCCGGCAAGCGATTTAGGGCGGCTACGGTCTTGAGCCACTGGCGATTGTCGACGGCAGGATATCCGGAGAACATCGAGCGGGGCGGGACATCGTTGGGGACGCCGCTCTTGGCGGTAATGACGGAGCCGCCGCCAATGGTGAGGTGGCCCGCAGTGCCTACCTGGCCTGCGAGAATGCAGCCGTCGCCGACTTTGGTGGATCCTGCGAGGCCGACCTGTCCGCACAGCATGGTGTGGGCCCCAACGCGGGAGGCATGGCCGACGATGACCAGGTCGTCCAGCTTGGTGCCGCGACCGATGCGCGTTTCTCCGACCGTGGCGCGGTCGACGCACGCGTTTGCTTGAACTTCGACGTCGTCCTCAAGAACGGCGGGGCCGGACTGCTGCATCTTGTACCAGCTGCCGTCTTTCTGCTTGGCAAAGCCGAGCCCGTCGCCGCCGATAATGGCGCCGTTTTGCAAGATCACGCGGTCTCCGATGTGGCAGAATTCGCGGACCACGGCATGGGAGTGCGCGAAGAACTCATCGCCAATACGTGCGCCCTGGTAGATGGTGACGAAGCTGTGCAGAACCGCGTTGCGGCCGATGTGGGCATCTTCTCCGACGACGCAGTAAGGTCCAATGTGGGCACCAGTGCCGATTTTGGCAGACTTCGCGATGAGAGCCGTGGGGTGGAATCCTGGCGCGTAGCGGGGAGCCTGGTAGAAGAGTTCGATGGCGTGGGCGAAGGCGAGGTAGGGATTTGCCGTGCGCAGCGCCGTAAGCCGCGGCATGCTTGGGTCGCGTTCGATGTTGATACCGTCCTCGACAAGCACGGCTGAGGCCCGCGTGGTCTTGAGCAGGTGGAAGTAACGCCGATTGGCGAGAAAAGTGATCTGACCCGGTTCGGCGAGTTCGATACCGGCGATTCCGTGGATGGGGGCTTCACCGGGGCCGTCGAGACGGCAGCCGAGCTTCTGGGCAATTTCGTAGAGGTTCATAGGCATCAGTGCGGCTCCTGACTGCTGCGTGCGAGTCTCGCACAGCGCAGAGAAGGAAGTCGAGCCGTGGCCAGTTTATTCGTTGAAAAGGCGCGGCTGAATTGCGGCCGCAGCGGCGGCGGGTTTTCGGCGGGCAATACCGACGACGCCAAGCACGGTTAGTTCGGTAAGCGCGGAGCGCGGGATAAAGATACGGTCGGTGGTGGAATTCAAATCGGGCGGGGTGATTTGGATACCGTGGTCGAGCATGGTCAGAAGATCATTGGGAACGACCCCTTCAATAGTCTCACCGTCACTGTAGCGCAGGCGGACCCACAGTCCGTCGAGCTTGGGGCGGCTGAGGAAGGCTTTGCGCTCGGGCTCGAAGTCATCGGAGAACTCGCGAACGAAATAAATCGAGCGCACCTTGGCGATGGGAATCTCCTGATGCTCGCCGTCGGGAGTCAGCAGGTCAATGGGATCCGCTTGGCCGAGCCGCGTGGGGTTCAGATACCCGCGGATGGGCTTCTTGTCGGCAAGGACAATGACGACTTTCTTGTGTGTAGAGGCTGGGGCTCTGTTTTTCAAAGAAATCAGTTTCAGAAAGACACGAATGACGCTAATTTGCGAATAATCAGGATGTATGTTATGTTAAGCGCGTTTTGCCTGTCAACCTATTGTTTTCATTAGGGTTAGGTCCCGGAGCGCCGGCCGTTGACCGATAAAAAGCATATCCTCAAATCGGCCTCGATCATCTCCCTGGTTACCGTCGTAAGTCGAGTTCTCGGCTATGTGCGCGACCAGCGCATTACCCTCCTTCTCGGAACCTCCGCCGCCGCCGACGCTTATGTGCTGGCCTACCGAATTCCAAACCTTTTCCGGCGATTGGTGGCCGAGGGTTCCATGACCGCGTCGTTCATCCCGGTGTTTACCACCTACATGAGCGAGAAGTCGCGAGAGGAGGTCTGGGATTTCGCGAACAAGCTGTTCTGGACACTCGCTCTGGTCGTCGCCGGAATCACCGTTCTCGGAATGGTTTTCTCGCCCGCAGTGGTTCATCTTTTTGCGGGGAACAACGTTGCCGGGGTCCAGGCGATTGAGTTGAACCGCATCGTTTTTCCGTATCTGTTCTTCATTTCGCTGGCAGCCCTGGCCATGGGCATTTTGAACTGTTTTCACGTTTTTGGACTGCCGGCGGCAACCCCCGTCATCCTAAATTTGGCGACTATCTTGTTTACGTTTGCGGTGATTCGAAGTCACTTCAAGGATGCGGCCACGGCCATCGTAGTGGGAATCCTTGTGGGCGGGGTCTTGCAATTTTTGATGCAGGTGCCGCAACTCGTGCGTAAGGGGATGAACTTTAAGTTTGGGATCTCGTTCCGGCACCCGGGAATCAAGAACGTGGCGCGCCTGATGATTCCCCGGCTCTTTGGAATTGGCATTGGGCAGATCAATCTGTTCATTGATACGCGTTTTGCGACGGCCAGTGTCATGCCGGCCGGAAGCCTTGCGGCGCTATACGTCGCGGACCGGGTCATGGAGCTTGTTCTGGGAGGGTACGCGATTGCCGTGGCGACGGCGATCCTGCCGATGATGTCGCACCAGGCGGCAGCGAAGGACTATGAATCACTGAAAAGGACTTTGGCATTTTCCGTGCGCATCGTGGCTTTCATTACCATACCCGCAGCACTGGGACTGATGATTCTGCGCGAGCCGATTATTCGCGTGTTGTTCCAACATGGGCAGTTCGTCGCGGAATCGACGCGTTTGACGGCTCGCGCGTTGCTGTATTACGCGATTGGGTTGCCGGCGCTGGCCACCGTGAAGCTGGTCGTGCCTGCGTTCTATTCGACATCGGACACGAAAACGCCGGTCCTGGTCGCTTCCATCTCTTTGGTGATTAACGTCGTCCTGAATATTGTGTTTCTTCAGTTTTTCTTCAAGCGCGTGCAGAATGGGGGCCCTGCCCTGGCCACCGCCATCGCTTGTTTTTTTGATTTCTTCGCGCTCTTCATTATTTTCCGGCTGCGCTACGGGGCCATGGGAACGTTGGAGATTTTGCGTTCGTTTGGCAAGATTTCCTTGTGCGCGAGCATCATGGGAGTGGCCTGCTGGTTCGGAAATCGCTACACAACCTTCACGATCCACTCGCGATTCCTTGTTCAGCTGCTGGTGTTTTCAGGGCTGATCGTTGGCGCGACGGCCCTTTATTTGGCCCTAGCATGGCTGTTCCGTTGTCATGAAATCCAAGAGGTGTACGGTATCGCCACGCGCCGGCGAGCGGGCGCCGGAGACGGATACCCGGAGCCATGATGGAGATGACGCCGGCCATAGCGCTGTTTTTGACGCACGTGAAGGTGGAGAAGGGGCTCTCTGCCAATACCGTGGCGGCGTATCAGCGCGATTTGGCGAAATTCAATGGGTTCGCTCAAAAACGCAAACTCACGCTTGCAGGTCTGAAACGCGACGATCTGGTGGATTTTCTTGCAGGCATGTACCGGGAAAAGCTCGAAAGCCGTACGGTGGCGCGGCACCTGGTTACGCTGCGGAATTTCTTCCGGTTTCTACAGGTTCAGGAACTCATTACCACGGATCCATCACTAAATCTCGAGTCGCCCAAGATCCGGCGCAACTTGCCAGGCTATCTGCGGCTCGAGGAAGTGGAGCGATTGCTGGCTCAACCGGACGTCACGACGGCTCTGGGTTTGCGGGACCGCGCCATGCTGGAAGTTCTTTATTCGACTGGTTTGCGCGTCTCCGAGTTGATTGGGCTTCGCGTGACGGACTTGGACGCCAAAGTCGGCTGCATTCGCTGCATCGGCAAAGGGGACAAGGAGCGCATTGTGCCGACTGGCAGGAAGGCCCTGGGCAGTGTGGAGAAGTACCTTCAGACTGCACGGCCAAAGCTTTTGGGAAAGGGTGTGTCGAGTCAGGCGCTGTTTGTGAACCGGCGGGGCAAATCGCTCAGCAGGGTGGGCGTGTGGAAGATTCTTTCGTCGTACGGCCGGCGTGCGGGTTTGCGCGTGGCGCTGACGCCGCACATGCTGCGCCACAGCTTTGCCACGCACTTGCTGGAGCGCGGCGCGGACTTGCGGTCGGTGCAGCTTATGCTGGGCCACGCAGACATTTCCACAACCCAAATCTACACGCACGTAGTGGAAGAGCGGTTGAAACAGATTTACAAGGCGCATCACCCACGCGCTTAATGCGCGGCGGCGGTCCCGGGCCAAAATCGCGGTTGCCATTGCGGCGGTCGGCGCGGGCATCCTGAACGTGAAGGAGTGCAATGCCAGATTATATGTTTTTGTTGGAAAGCCGCCTGTCTCCCGAGCAGCGAGCAGCCATGATGCGCGTGCAGGAGCTCTCTGCCGCCATGGGGTTCAACGTGTACCTGACTGGCGGAACGGTGCGCGACCTCGTTACCGGAGCCTCGCTGCGCGATCTCGATTTCAGCGTGGAAGGGAATCCATCCAAGATCGCCCGCGAGTTGGAGAAAGGCGGCGCCAAAATCCTCTCTGAGGATGAGAAGCTTCGCCAGATAGAGATTCTATTTGTGGGAGACTGCGACGGCAGTATATCGGCGGCGCGCGACGACCACTATGTGCGACCCGGGACGCGGCCGGAGATCCGTTGGTCGACGATCATGGAGGATTTGCGGCGCCGCGATTTCTCCCTGAACTCGATTGCCATCTCGCTCAATCCGGCTTCGCGCGGCTTACTTCTGGACCCCACCAACGGACTTTCGGATATCGAGCGGGCTGAGGTGCGCGCACTTACCATTCATAGCTTCACAAACCAGCCCGTGCGCCTGTTGCGCGTTTTGCGCTTTGCCGCGCGGATGGGCTTCAAAATCGAGGCGCGGACACAGGAGTGGTTTGACCTGGCTATCGAGCGTGATCTGCATCGCACCATCACGCCGGAAGACGCGGGAGCGGAACTGCGCGCAGCGGCTCGCGAAGAACGCCCCGCCGTGGTTCTGAAAGAGTGGGAGGCGCACGACCTGCTCGAAGCGATACATCCCGTGCTTGCAAAACGGCACCCGGATTACGAGGCCATCGCGCGCCTCATGAAGGTTCGCGAGGATCTCTTTACCGCAGGCGTTCGACCGAAACTTGCGACGCCCATGATGCTGGCTGTTCTGGGGCGGCTCAAAGACCGGGAACAAATCAACGTTCTCTCGAAGGCTGGATTCCGGTCTTCGGAAGCTGACGCTATATTGAACTTCGAGAAAGAAGTGCTTGCGGACCAGAAGGAATTGATCGGTCGCAAATTGAACGCTCCCGCGGATGCCTACAAGTTCCTGGAAAAGCTTCCCGTGGACCGCATTGGCTACATGCTTGCGGAATCAAACAATTCGGCGGCGCTCTCAAAAATTCGGGCCTATCTACACAAGTGGCGGCCGATCCGGAACTCGGTCCCCATGGTGGCCAATGAGCTGGAAGCTCTAGGCTATGCTCGAGGACCGAAGTTTGACGCCATTGTCGAACAGGTTTTCGGGATGCAACTGACCGGACGTGGCAAGACTCCGGAAGAACGGGTGAAGATCCTGCGCAAATTGTCTGGGATCAAAGAGCAGCCCAAAAAGAAGGAAAAGGAAAAGAAACCCGCGAAGAGTGCGGAGAAGCAGCCCGCGGCCTCGGTGGCCCCACCGGCAGCGGAAAAAGGCGCCCCGGCAAAGGCGGCGCACGGTCCATTGCACCAGAACCACCCGGTCATGTTGAAGCAGGCTGCCAAACATAAAGCCGCACGTGAGCAGGCTAAGCACGCCAAACACGCTGCGGCGGGCAAGAAAAGCAGTGGCCGAAAATAGGTAACGAACAGCCCTGTGCAAATCGCGAGAATGTGGTTCGCAATTCTCGCGCGAGAGTTCTAGAATCGAGATCCATGGGTCAGCCGCAGTTTGTTCATCTTCACGTACATACAGATTTTAGTCTGCTGGACGGGGCCTGCGAAACGTCCGAGCTGCTCGATGAAGCTTCACGGCAGAAAATGCCCGCTGTGGCCGTTACGGACCACGGGAACCTCTTTGCCGCGGCCAATTTTTTCCACGAAGCCAGCAAGCGTGACGTCAAGCCCATCATCGGGTGCGAAGTCTATGTGGCCAAGGGCAGCCGCCACGACCGCGGCGAAAAAACAAACGGAACGGGCGGTCCAGACCGCGGCGAAGCCGAGCCGGGCATGCGCGGGAGCAACCATCTGGTGCTCCTCTGCGAATCACTGGAGGGCTATCACAATCTCATCAAGCTGGTGTCCTCGGGTTTTCTTGAGGGCTTCTACTACCGGCCCAGGATCGACTACGACTTGCTCGCCAAGCACCACAGAGGCTTGATTGCGTTGTCAGCCTGCCTGCGAGGCGCGGTGACGGAAGCCGTTGTTGATGAAAAATACGACCAGGCCCGCGAAAACGCTTACCGTCTGCAGGACGTTTTCGGCAAGGGCAATTTTTTTCTGGAGATTCAGGATCAGGGTCTGGAGATCGAGCAGGGCGTGAATCGCGAACTCGTGCGTCTTTCTAAGGAAACCGGCATTCCGCTGGTGGCCACGAACGACTGCCACTATCTGCATCACACCGATGCCCATGCCCAGGACGTCCTGCTGTGCATTCAAACGGGAAAGACGATGAGCGACGCTCATCGCATGAAATTTGCAACCGACCAGTTCTACTTCAAGACGGCGGCGGAGATGGCCCAGGTGTTCGGCGAACTACCGGACGCGCTCGCCAGAACCGTGGATATCGCCGCGCGTTGCAACGTCAAGATCGAACGCATCCCGAACCCTTTTCCTGAGTTTAAGGTTCCCGAAGGCCACACCGCAGGTAGCTACTTTGAGAAGGTGGTGCGCGAAGGGTTTGCCACACGGGTGCCCTATCTTGAGCGGCTGCTCGAGCAAGGGGTATTGCACAATCCACTGGTGGAGTACGAGCGGCGGCTGACGTCGGAAATCGAAATGATCAAGAAGATGCGCTACGAGGGCTACTTCCTGATCGTTTGGGATTTCATTCACTACGCACGCGCGCAGGATGTGCCTGTTGGGCCGGGACGTGGTTCGGCTGCGGGCAGCTTGGTCAGCTACGCGCTGCGCATCACGGATGTGGACCCCTTGCAGTACAACTTGTTGTTCGAGCGCTTTCTGAATCCGGAGCGCGTCTCCTTGCCCGACATCGACATCGATTTCTGCATGCGCAGACGCGGCGAGGTGATCGAGTACGTCACGCAAAAATACGGGCGCGAAAACGTCGCGCAGATTATTACCTTCGGCACCATGGCGGCCAAAGCGGCGGTCAAGGACGTAGGCCGGGCGATGGACATCCCGTACGGCGAAGTGGATCGGCTTGCGAAACTGATCCCCACGACTCTGGGCATCGACTTGGAAACCGCTCTCGCGGAGGCACCGCAGCTCAAATCAGCCATTAACAGCGACGAGAAGCTGAAGGATTTGATGGCCGTCGCGCTGCGCCTCGAGGGACTCGCGCGGCATGCTTCGACGCATGCCGCAGGCGTGGTTATTTCACCCCGCCCGCTGACGGATGTGGTCCCGGTCTATAAGACCAACCGGGATGAAATCACCACACAATACGACATGAATGCGCTCGAGCGCATCGGCTTGCTGAAGATGGATTTCCTCGGCCTGACAACACTCACCGTCCTGCAAGATACCGCGCGCATGATTGAAAAGAATCGCGGCGTACAGGTCGACATTGACAATTTGGGTCTGGATGACGAGCCGACCTACAAACTTTTTGCGCGCGGTGACACCACCGCCATCTTCCAGTTTGAATCGCACGGCATGCGCGATATCTTGCGCCGCTACCACCCTTCGCGCATTGAAGATCTCACGGCGCTGAACGCGCTGTACCGTCCCGGGCCGATTCAGGGCGGCATGATCGACGACTTCATTAGCCGGAAGCAGGGCAAGACAAAAGTCAGCTACGAACTGCCGCAACTCAAGGGCATTCTCGAGGAAACCTACGGCGTGATCCTGTATCAGGAACAGGTGATGCAGATCGCGAACCTGCTGGCAAGCTTTTCGCTCGGGGAAGCGGATCTTCTCCGCCGTGCCATGGGCAAAAAGAAAAAAGAGGAAATGGCGGCGCAGCGTGCGAAATTCATTGCGGGATGCCTCACGAACAAGGTTCCAGAAAAGAAAGCCGAGCGCATTTTCAATTTGATGGAAGAATTTGCGGGCTACGGCTTCAACAAATCGCACTCCTGCGCGTATGCCCTGCTGGCCTACCAGACGGCCTATTTGAAGACCCACTATCCGGTGGAATTCATGGCCGCACTGCTGACTTCGGAAACAGGCAACGCAGAAAAGGCTGTGAAGTACATCAACGAAGCGCGGGGCATGAGCATTTCTATCCTCCCGCCGGACATCAACGAGAGCGATCTTTATTTTACGCCCGTGGGCGAATCCATCCGCTTCGGTCTAGCGGCCATCAAGAACGTAGGTGAGCCCACCGCCAAAGCCATCCGCGATTCGCGGCTGAGCACAGGCGTATTCACCTCTCTGTACGATCTTTGCGAACGGATCGAGGCGCGTTTTCTGAACAAGAGAGTGTTTGAAAGCCTGATCAAGTCCGGCGCTGTGGATTCTCTTGGGGCCCGCGAGTCGATGCTGGCCTCGGTGGATGACGCGTTGGCGGCCGTACAGCGCGCCTCGCGAGTACGGGAATCCGGGCAGCACGGGCTGTTTGGTACGGCCACGGCGGCCGCGCCGATAGCCTTTGCATTGCACGAGGCCGAGCTATGGAGCGAGACCGAACGCCTCGCGAGCGAATACGCCATGCTTGGCTTCTACGTGTCCGGACACCCGCTTGCAAAATATGCCTCGCGCTTCCTAGAGTTGAAATGCACTTCACTTGACCAGATCGAGGGCCAGCGCAACGGTCGGGAGATCACCGTTGCGGTACTCATTGTCGGCACGCGCCCGATGCGTTCCAAAAAAGGCGCGCGCTGGGCGATCTACACGATCCAGGATATGACCGGCGTTCAGGAACTGCTGGCCTTTCCGGAAAGTTTTGCGCGGTTCGAGGCCATTCTCAAGGCCGGGACGCCGCTGTTGCTCAAGGCTCGTGTGCAAGTTGAGGAAGCGGGCACGCGCCTTTCTTTGCAAGAGGCTGCTCGACTGGGAGACCTCGCTGAGCGGCCAGCGTCGGGCCTTCGCATCCGTATGAAGTTGGAAGAGTTAAACGACGAATTGCTGGACCGCCTTGAAGAAATTCTCTCCTCCTACCGAGGATCAAGCGTGGTATCGCTGGATCTCACAGGCGCAGGCGGAGCGATGGCCACGCTTCAGGTTGAACCGCGCGTCCGCTCGTGCCCGGAACTAATCAACGCGATCCGGGAGTCATTTGGCGAGCAGTCGATCGATTTGGTGATGTGATGAAGTCCAAGGACAAAGCAAAAAGCCCGGCAGCGCAGCCTAATCGTCAAAGCGAGATCGAGCGCCTGGAAAAAGACGTTGAAGAACTGCGCCACCTCGCCGGCGACCAAGAGGCCGACGCGGAGCTTGAACGCATCCGCCAGCAAGTGCTCGAGCTTCGGAAGGAGTTTTACAGCCATCTCGGTCCCTGGCAGCGCGCCCAGATCGCGCGCCACACCCATCGGCCGTACACGCTGGATTATATCGGGATGCTGTTCACGGACTTCCTGGAGTTGCACGGCGACCGCGGCTACGGCGACGACAAGGCCTTGATTGCCGGACTCGCCAAGTTTAATGGACGGCCGATTGCCGTCATCGGTCATCAAAAGGGTCGCGACACGAAACAGCGTCTGCTGCGCAATTTCGGCCAGCCCAAGCCCGAGGGTTACCGCAAAGCTCTTCGGGTCATGCAAGTGGCCGCGAAGTTTGGCCGGCCCGTTTTCACGCTAATCGACACGCCGGGCGCTTATCCCGGCATCGACGCCGAGGAACGCGGACAAGCCGAAGCCATCGCTCGTAACTTGCGAGAAATGGTTCGCTTGCCCGTTCCGATTATCGTCACCGTGACCGGCGAAGGCGGCTCCGGCGGAGCCTTGGCAATTGCCATAGGAGATCGCGTCAACATCCTGGAGAACAGTTTTTATTCTGTGATTTCGCCGGAAGGCTGCGCCGCGATCATGTGGCGAGACGCCACCAAGGCGGAGACCGCTGCTACCGCGCTGAAAATCACGGCGAAAGACCTGAAGGAGCTAGGCATCGTCGATGAGATTGTGCCCGAACCGGAAGGAGGGGCGCACGTGGACCCGGAAGGCGCCGCCCAGCTCCTCGGTGAAGTCTTGGACCGTGAGCTGGTGGCTTTAACGCAGCAGCCCACGAAAGAGTTGCTGGAAGCCCGCTACGAGAAGTTCCGCAAGATGGGTCAATTCTTCGATCTTGGAAAGTAAACCGCCACCTTCTGAATCCTAGTTCTGGGTCCACCCCTTAGCACATTGGCAACTCTTGCGAGACCAATCGTTGTCGCTTCGCGGGACGCGGGCTACTCTGGATGGGCAACCATCAGAGTGATCCGTCTCGGGGCAAGTTCTGCCGCTTATACGGCAACCCGCGCACGGAAGACAGGACTGATCATGTCGGAACCCTTCCGCCCGTATGAAAAGCTCGTGGATATCACCGTGATGGGCAAGAAGTTTCAGGTGCCGGAGCGCAATTCGCTTCTGCGATGCTTTCAATTCATCAGTCCGGAAACCATTCCCTATGGCCGTTTTTGCTGGAATCAGGATTGCCAGTATTGCCGCGTTTCGTGCCAGTTGCCGGATGACGATGAGCCACGGGAAATGCTGAGCTGTAAGTTCATTGTCATGCCCGGAATGGAAATTACCGAGTTGAGCCAGGAGCTGAAGTGGTGCCTGAGGTCCAAACTCCCAGCCGATGCTGCTGTTTCCTCCTGAGTCCAGGAAATCGATGGCGCAAAAAAGTCCTGGCGCAACGCGACTTTTACCTCCAGCCCGTGTTTCTACTGGAAGGTGCACGCATCAGCGAGCGACGGCGGTTGTGCGACGCCAAAACCCAATTAACCATCCCCGGCGCACAGCCGTCGTCGTCGATTTGTGAGTAGTTGGCCGCAGGCTGCTTCGTTCCGCTGGCCAGCTTAGGGCGCCTTCTTGCACTCCATGCTCGGCTGGACTACGATTCTTTCTCCTAGATTATGCCCACCGATTTGCTGGCTTGCGACGGCTGCGGTCAATCCGCATCCCCCGAACATATTGCGCGACGGCTTCTGCGCCTGGAATGGACAACACGATACCGGCCCGTTCACATTGGCGCGCTGCTGCTGGGAAGCGTCTCCCCACTGGCGGAGCAAGACTTCCTCTATAGCGGGAAGTTCCACGGGGAAGCCGGCCGATTGCTAGAAGCAGTTGGAATCTCGACTTCGGGGAAGTCCCCCGAAACCATTTTAGGCGAGTTTCAGAGGGCCGGATTCTTTCTGGCGCACGTGCTCGAATGTCCGCTTGAAACCAGCGAGGCCGAAAAGGCTTCCTATCAGGCCCTTCTCGCCGAGCGCGTTTCACAAGTATTGACGCGCATTCGCAGGTCGCTAAAGCCCAAGCGCGTGGTCTTGATCTCCGATTCGTTGGCGCCGCTTGCGGCAAGACTGTCGAGCGCCGAATTGGCATGCCCGGTGATTCTGGACCATGGCAAACCCTTCGGTCTGGACTCTGGCGATTTTTCTGGGGCTGCTCTCCATCTGCGCCAAGCCCTAGGGCTGGCGACCCCCGGGGTGTGACCCGGCGCACCGGCCCCCCTGTCCCTATGTACAGGCTTATAACTGTCCTTCGACGGGCGTGCGAATCTCCTGGCTGTGATAGAATCAAAAACTTGGATAGGGTGACGTTTGAGTAGGAGTCGAGGCGTGAAGAAACAAGCAAAGTTTGTAGTCGGAATCAGCGTAATCGTGGTTGCCCTGGCGTGCTTAGCGTGGCTTGGCTACGGCGAAAGCAAGACTTATTACCACACCATCGCGGAGCTGCAGTCTCTAAAGGGCGCTGAGCTTACCCACCGCATGCGCGTTGGCGGAACCGTGGCGCCGGGCAGCATTCGCCATTTCACTGGCCGCGTTGATTTTGTTCTCGAAGGGGAAGGGAAGTCCCTCCCGGTGAGCTATGTGGGCAGTGACCCGCTGCCGGATACCTTCGTGGATAAATCGCAAGCGTTGGTCGAGGGCCGGCCGACGGACGGGCGCTTTGTCGCCGAGGTAGTACAGGCGAAGTGCGCGTCCAAATACGAGGCGGCTCCGGGGGGAACCGTTGCCACTTCTTCCACTGCGACAAAGTAAAGTAAGGTAACCTAATAACGGACCCGGCTTGGCCGGGGGATAGGCGGAGCCCCGTGGATGTATTTGGTTCATTCGCTCTTCTTCTAGCGTTTATCTGCGCAGTGTATGCATTCGGAGGCGGAATTGCCGCGATTATCACGCGGCATCCACTTCTCGTTAAGAGCACCCGCCAATCGGGGATCGCAGCCTGCTGTCTGATTTTTATCGCTACATTCAGCCTCGAATATCTCTTCTTCACGGACAATTTTTCCGCGGCTTACGTGGTCTCCCACAGCAATCGCGCGCTCGCTACGTTCTATAAAGTCGCTGCACTGTGGGCCGGCCAGGAAGGCTCGCTCCTGTTCTGGAGTTTCCTGCTTTCGATCTACGTTTTCTCGGTGCTGATCGCCTACCGCAACAAAAACGGCGAATTGATGCCCTATGTGGGAGTGATTCTCGCCGGAGTCCAGATATTTTTCCTGACGCTCAATAATTTCGTCGCCAGCCCGTTCAAGGCGCTGGCCGTGCCCGGCGCCAATGGCGCGATGGATCTGGTCACGCGCGCCGACGGTAACGGGCTGACTCCGCTGCTGCAGTATCCGGAGATGGTCATCCATCCGCCGAATCTGTATTCCGGTTACACGGGGTTCACGATACCGTTTGCCTTTGCGCTGGCAGCGCTGTTGGCACGCTATCCCGGCGAGAAGTGGATCCATCTCACGCGCAAATGGACGATGATCGCGTGGTGCTTCCAAACCGCAGGCATCCTGCTCGGCGCGCACTGGGCTTACGCGGTCCTCGGTTGGGGAGGCTACTGGGGCTGGGACCCGGTCGAAAATGCCTCTCTGCTTCCGTGGCTGACGGGCACGGCGTTCCTGCATTCTGTGATGATGCAGGAAAAGCGCGGCATGATGAAAGTGTGGAACGTCTGGCTGGTGTTCGCGACCTTTATTCTATGCATTACGGGCACGTTCCTGACGCGCAGCGGAATCGTAAGCTCGGTTCATGCCTTTGCGCAGTCGAGCATCGGCAGCTGGTTCGTGGGCTTTCTCATCGTCATTTTCTCCGTGTGCCTGGTGGCTTATCTCAAGAACCGCGACTATTTGAAGAGTGAAAGCCAGTTGGATGCGATCGTCTCGCGCGAATCCAGTTTCCTGTTCAACAATTTGATTCTGCTGGTTTCCTGCATCGCCGTTCTTTCCGGCACCCTTTTCCCGGTCCTCTCGGAAGCGGTCTCGGGCTCCAAAATTAACGTGGGCGCTCCGTTCTTCAATAAGGTCAACGTCCCGATCGGCCTGTTTCTGCTTTTCCTTACTGGTGTCGGGCCGCTTCTCGCCTGGCGGAAGACTTCCCTGGAAAGTCTAAAGCGAAATTTTGCCTGGCCGCTGATTGTCGGCCTGGTGGCCGGTGTAGTCATCTTCGCGTTGGGCTGCCGAGAAATGTACTCGCTCATCTGTTTCTCGCTGTGTTTCTTCGTCACAACGACGATTGTCATGGAATTTTATCGCGGCGCAAAAGTCATTCGCGTGCGCTCGAACGCTTCCTATCTGACCTCGGCCATCGAATTGACCATGCGCAATACGCGCCGCTACGGCGGCTACATCGTGCACATGGGCATGGTGCTGGTCTTTGTCGGTTTGGCTGGCGTGGCTTTCAATCAAAACGTCCAGAAAGAGATGCAACCCGGCTCATCGATCCAGCTAGGGAAGTACAAGCTGGTTCTGCAAAGTTTCGACAGCAAGCCGGAAGCGAATTACACCGGTCTGCGTTTGAATGTGGAAGTTTTCGTCGACAATAAACCCCTGATGATGCTGTATCCCGAGCGCCGCATCTTTGAGACCAATGGCGAAACCGGAACGATGGTGGCGATCTACTCGACGCTTCGCGAAGATCTGTACGTCGTTTATGCTGGGCAGAATCCGGACACGAACTTGCCAGTCATTCACGCGTACTTGAACCCGCTGGTGAAGTGGATATGGTTTGGCGGGGTGATCGTCGTGTTCGGCACGTTGGTGGCTTTGATGCCCAATCGTCGAGCGGTCTTGGTTTTGTCGGGCGCACAACAACCCGCGCCAGAGCCGCTGGTGCACGGAATGACGCCGTCGGTCACCTACAGAGAAGGCCATGACTAAAATGCGAGGAATTAGCCGCCCCGGTTTGCTCATCTTGCCGGTCTTGTTGTGTTTTACGGGGACGCTGCCGCTGTTGTCCGCGTTCGGGGATGCCCAGCAGCCCGATCACACCCATCAGTTAGGCATGAAAGTGAAATGCATGTGCCGCGGCTGCAACGAATCCGCGGGCGGCTGCTATCACATGGGAGGGGAGTTCTCCGGTCCTTGCGGTACCGCTCTGGGGATGCTCAAGAAAATCGACGAGCGCATCGCCCAGGGAAATTCCGACGACCTCATCGTGCAATCCTTTGTGCAGGAGTATGGGCAGCTGGTACTCATGGAGACGCCGCACAGCGGCTTCGGCCGGGTGGCTTGGTGGATTCCGGCGGTCGCGCTGATCGGCGGATTCGCGCTGGTCTTGATCGTCATCTCCCGGTGGCGGAAGCAGTTGACGCCCGAGCCCGCTCTGGCTCGAGCGGGTCACGCAGCCCCAATTTCGAGTGAACTGCTCGATCGTGCGCGCGCCCAGGCCGCCCGCGATACTGAGGATTGACCTTGACCGTTGGCACACTTATGGCAGCTTTTCTGATCACCTCCACAGATTGGGCCGTTGTCGGCGCGTGCGGGGCGCTGGCTTTCGCTGCCGGACTCTTCATCTTCTATATCCAGCCTGATGCATCGGACCTCGCTCCACACCGCTCGAAGCTCGATCAATTGCTCGAGCGCCGCGACGCGCTCTACGATAATTTGCGCGACCTGCGTTTCGAGTTTCGTTCCGGAAAATATGCGGAGATTGACTACGAAGCGATGAAGACCTCTCTCGAGAGCGACGCGGCCGTGGTGCTCGCGGAAATCGATCAAATTACGGAGTCGCAGGTGCGGCGTCCTCGCGGGACGAAGCCCGCCGCTTCCGAACGAGGTGCGCAGTGAAGCCCAGGTGGACACTATCTGCGGCGCTAGGAATTTTTCTGTTGGTGCCGCTCTCGTCTGTTTACGGAGCTACCGTTCACGGCACGGTGAAAAATGCCACTACCGGCAAGCCCGCCGCGAATGTCGAGGTCATCCTCATCCAATTGCAGGGCGGAATGCAGCCGGTGCTGAACTCCAAAACGGACGCGCAGGGCCAGTTCACGTTTGACTTTCCGGCCATCGGAACACAACCGATGTTGGTGCGCGCGGTCTATCGCGGAATCAATTTTCATCAGCCCTTGCCGCCGGGCCGAAGTGAACTGGAAGTCGATGTTTTCGAACCATCACGAGACCCCAAAACGATCTCCGTCGCAACGCATTTCGTAATTTTCCAGCCGAGCGGCACGACTCTCGAGGTTGGTGAAGAATATGCCATCAAAAACGATTCCCAGCCCGGTCAAGCCTATTTTCGCCCCGACGGCAACTTCGAGATCGCCCTCCCGGACGGTGCGAACCTGAAACAGATCGCGGCCCAGGGCCCCGCAGGCATGCCCGTCGTGCAGGCGCCCATCGATCGCGGCAAAAATAGGTACAGTGTGGCGTTCGCCTTTCGTCCTGGCGACAACGGAGTGCGTTTCTCCTACGAGTTGCCGTACGCGGGCAACACCGCTTCCGTAAAGCTGCCCACCGTATATCCCGGCGCGCGCCTCGTCGTTGTTGCGCCTCCCTCCGTGCAGATCGCTGGCGAAGGCTTGCAAGCTGGCGGCCTTGAACAGGGAATGAGCGTGTACAGCCGCGACAGTCTCGCAGCCAATTCCACGTTGACCGTCAGCATCTCCGGCACGGCCCCACCGCCAAGCAGCAACAGCAACGCCTCCGACAGCGATGCTGGTGCGCAGAATCGCGAAGAGCAGCAGGGAAGCGGTCCCGCTTCCGCCGGGACTATTCAAGCCGTCCCAGGCCGCCTCGATGTCCTGAAATGGCCCATCCTGGGAGGATTCCTCTGCCTGTTCGCCCTGCTAGCCGTTCTTCTCGCGCGCAGGCCCGTGGTGGCCGTTGCGGGCGGCCCTTCGGAGGGCGTCAGAGAGGTGCCGGCAAAACCGTCCAAGAAAACGGCAGCCGCACCGGTTGCCGGACCGGCGGTTCACAACGCAACCCTGGCTCCACTCGATGCCGCTGTTGGCACCAGCCTGGATGCGCTGAAAGACACCTTGTTCCGGCTCGAGGTGCGCCGCCAAGCAGGAACGATTTCCGAGGAAGAGTACTCCCGGGAACGGGCCCGTGCGGAGAAAGTCTTGCGCGATCTTGTGAGAGGTTAAAGGGTGACGCCGGCCGACGTTGCGTGCATCTTTCCCTCCCGTAGGGCAGACACTCCTGTCTGGCTCACTCTGTTTTCTGCCCTAACCCGCAACGAGGTCCACCGGTGACGCCGCCGGCGTTTTCTCCCGTTGCTCTCCGTTTTGAAAATATCGATAAGCGCTATGGCGGACTCCTGGCCTTGCGGGGCGTGTCGCTGACCGTCGCTCCGGGAGAATGCGCAGTTTTTGCGGGGCGCAACGGCTCCGGCAAGACCACCCTTTTGCGCATTGCCGCGAGATTGGTGCGGCCATCGCGAGGGTCTCTGAGCTTTTCCAACTCCTCTTGCGATGACGAAAAAAGCCCGGTTCGTCCGGGATTCGTGGCTCACGCCACGATGGTCTACGACGAACTGACCGCCGAAGAAAATCTTTTACTCTTCGCGCGGCTCCAAACGGTGTCTCGGCCGGAGCGCCGCGTTGAGGCTCTGCTCGAGGAAGTGGGCCTATCCGATCGTCGCGCTTCCCTGGTCGGAACATTTTCCCGCGGGATGCGCCAGCGCGTGGCCATCGCTCGGGCCTTGCTGCATGAGCCGGCGGTCCTGCTACTAGACGAACCAGCCACGGGCCTCGATCCCCCAGGCGTCGCTTGGCTCGCCGAAGCGATTCGCCGCCTTCGCGATTCGGGCCGCACCATTCTGATGAGCCTCCACGGCGAATCAGAAATCTCTTCACTGGGCACGCGCGCCATCCGTCTGGACGCGGGCTCGGTCGTCGCCGACACGCGCACGGGCGCAACGTTTCGCTCCGTCCTAACTTTCGCCGACGCCTGAATGAGCCTGTTTCCCAACGCGTTGGTCTTGCTCGGCAAGGAGCTGCGCACCGAGTTTCGCTCGCGCGAATTGCTGACGACCACGGTTGTCTTCATTTTGATCGTGATGTTTATGTTCAGCATTACGTTTCAGCCTACCTCCGACGAATCGCGACAGATTGGCCCGGGGCTTCTTTGGCTGGCGTTTCTCTTTGCGGCGTCCCTGATGCTGCAGCATTGCTTTTTACGCGAGCAGCACAACGATACGCTGAGTGCGTTGCGGCTTTCCGTGAGCGACCCCTTTGCCATTTTGTTGGCCAAGCTTGCCGCGAACACCTTGTTTCTTCTGCTCACCGAGCTATTCTTGCTGCCGATTTTCGCGTTGATGTATAACGTATCCGTCGTGCGCGTGGTGCACTGGCTAGCTCTTGCGTTTTTTCTTGGCAGTCTGGGCATCTCCATTGTGGGAACGGCGCTCTCCGCCATCTCCGCGCAGGCCCGCATGCGCGAGCTGTTGTTGCCTGTGCTCATGCTTCCGCTCTTGACGCCCATTCTCATCGTCAGCACGGAAGTTACGAAAGCGCTGTTCGACCGCGCGCCGTACGTGCGGTGGCAGGGAATCGGCTTCCTGGCCGTTTTCGATGTGGTTTTTTTGACGGCGCTATGGCTTTTCGGCGAATATCTTCTGGAGGAATAAGCCTCATGATGAAGAATATCTTGGCTGCCGCAGCGGTGTTTCTGCTCCTCGGGGTAGCCGTCTATGCTTCCTTTTTTATTGCGCCGACGGACGTGAAACAGGGACTCATCTATCGCATTTTGTTTCTCCACGTGCCGAGCGCGTGGACGGGCCTCACGGCGTTCTTTATCTCTTTCCTGGCCAATTTGCTCTACGTTTGGCGCCGTCAGCCGCGCTGGGACTGGCTAGGAGTTTCAGCGGCTGAAGTCGGTTTGGCGTTTACGACTGTAGTCCTGGTCACTGGTCCCATCTGGGCGCATCCCGTCTGGGGTATCTGGTGGACCTGGTCTCCGCGGCTTACCTCCACGTTCGTTTTGTGGCTGCTTTATGTTGCTTATGTCGTTTTGCGGACGCTCATTGAGGAACCCGATCGGCGTGCGCTGCTCAGCGCCCTGTTCGGCATTTTCGCTTTCATTGATGTGCCGCTGGTCTTTGGTTCCATCCGCTGGTGGCGCGACCAGCACCCGCAGCCTGTGGTGATGGGCGAGCCGGGTGCCGGACTTGATCCTATAATGTACAAGGTTCTGCTCTTCTCGTGGTTGGCCATGCTTGCTTTGATGACTCTGCTGATTCGCCAGCGTTACAGGCTGGAGGCCATGAGGGGCGATCTCGAAACGATGCAGCAGGAATTGGAGGTAGCATGAAGAATCTCGATAGTGTTTTCGCCGCTTATATGGCTGCCTGGGCCATCTTTTTCGTTTATTACGTCACCATTGCCCGCCGGGCAGCGGCGCTTCGTGGAGATCTTGAGCGCCTGAAGAGTTCTGTGAACCGGGGGAAGTAATTGGCACAGAAGAAAAAAGTCGGCATCGTGTTGTTCCAGCTCGGCGGTCCGGATTCGCTCGAAGCCGTCCAGCCATTTCTTCTGAATCTGTTTCTCGACCCGGACATTATTCCCATGGGGCCGCTCGGTTTCCTGCGGCGCCCGCTGGCAAAACTTATTTCATCCCGTCGCTCCGTTCCGGTGCGGGGCAAGTATGCCGAGATCGGCGGCCGCTCACCGATTGGAACCTTGACGGAACGGCAGAGAGTCTCGCTCGTCGAGGCGCTCGCCGACGACATCGATCCCGTTGCCGTTGTGGCCATGCGTTATTGGCATCCGCTCACGGCCGAGGCCGTCGAGACGCTCCGTAAAGCTGGGCCGCTGGATGAGATCGTTCTTTTGCCCCTATACCCACACTTTTCCTACGCCACCACTTTGAGCAGCCTCAAGGAATGGCACCGCGTCTATGGGGAGCCGGAGGCCGGCCCTCCGCAGCGAACGGTCAGCCAGTTTTTCGATCATCCGCTCTATATCCATGCGGTGGCGCAACGCATCGGCTCCGTCCTGAGGCAATTTGCGGACAGCTCTAGCATTCACCTGGTTTTCAGCGCGCACGGCTTGCCCATGAGCCTGGTCGAGAAGGGAGATCCCTATCCGAATCAGATCGAAGCCACGGTCCGGCTGGTCTCGGAAGAGGGAAGAAAGCAGTTTCCCGGCTGGCCGAAAACGCACTTGTTGTGCTACCAGAGCAGGGTTGGACCCTCCAAATGGCTGCAGCCACCGCTTACTGAAACCATCGAACGGCTGGGCAGCGGGGGCGTTAAGGAAATGCTGGTCGTGCCCATTTCCTTTGTAACCGAGCATATCGAGACGCTTCACGAAATCAATATCGAGGCCCGTGAAGAAGCCAAGAAGTTCGGCGTCGAAGTGTTCCGGATGATGCCTGCGGTCGGCGATTCGCCACTCTTCATTGCGGCCCTGAGAGACCTGGTACTTCGGGCCGTTGCTCAGGTGGAAGCCCCGCGGGACGTGCCCGCCACATCAACCGCTTCATGATCGGGTCGCTCGCGGGTACCTGGCCGCGACCAAACGTGCCGGTGCACGCGCCGAGAGTCCAGCGCAGCCGGCCGAAGAGCATGAAATTCATCAGTGCGCTATAATCCCGCGATGAAACCAGAGCTATGAAGGCTTCCTATCATCCCGGCGTTCATCGCTTCGCGGTCTTCACCGCGGGCTGGACTGTGCTGCTGCTAATTGCAGGCGCGCTGGTTACTTCCAACGACGCCGCGCTTTCCGTGCCGGACTGGCCAAAGTCGTTTGGCACTTGGACGCCGCCCATGGTCGGCGGAGTGTTTTACGAACATTCGCACCGCGTTATAGCAGGTGTCCTGGGAGTCTTGACGCTTATCCTGGCGATATCCATTTGGGTTAAAGAAGAGCGCCGCTGGCTGCGCTGGTTTGCGGTGATCGCGGTGGGCGGCATCGTCGCGCAGGCCATTCTCGGCGGCCAGGTGGTGATCCAGTTGCTGCATTACTGGCTGCCGGTGATGCACGCGTGCTTCGCGCAAATCATGTTTGGAGCGCTTCTGAGTATCGCGGTCTTCACCAGCAAGTGGTGGATAGCAGACCGTCCTCAGCTCGATAATCGCGGCTCTCCGTCCATTCATTCCCTGGCGCTTCTAAACGCAGGAGTGATCTTTCTCCAGGTGTTTCTCGGGGCAGGTTTCCGCCACAAAGAAATTCCCATCTGGCCGCATGCCGCGGGTTCGCTGGCTGTGCTTGGGACGGTGGTTTGGACCGCTGTGGTGCTCCGCAAGCGCTTCGAGAGCTCGCCTGAGCTTACCAAGATGCGCATTCTGCTTCACTCCGTATTCGGTTTGCAGTTCCTTCTTGGCATTGGCGCTTACTGGTCACGTCTTGCAACCGCGGACGCCGCGCAACCCATGCGGATGATGATTGTGCTGACGGTGACGCACACGGTGGTTGGCGCTGTGTTGTTTGCAGTCTCGATCCTTACAATTCTGTTGTGTTATCGATTGGTGCCGCGCACTGGAGAAGTTGCCGTCTCGTCCGAAGGGCCGGTGACCATCTGATGAGCACGGTACGCACGACGGAAATCACGCTCGCCTCGCGTGCCTATGCCTACGTCGCCCTGACTAAGCCGGATGTGTCCTTTCTCGTGTTGATGACCACCGCTGCCGGATTCTACATGGGTTCGCGAGGCGCGGTGGATTGGCTGCATTTGATGCAAACTGTTTTTGCCACGCTTCTGATCGCCGCGGGCACGGCGACCTTAAACCACTACATCGAGCGCGACTCCGACCGCTATATGCGGCGCACGGCCTCGCGTCCGCTTCCCAGCGGCCAATTGCAGCCGCGCGAAGCGTTGTGGTTTGGCGTGATTCTCTGCTTCGCGGGCGCTGTGGATCTGTACTTTACCGCGGGGATTCTTGCTTCTGTCCTTGGGATTCTCACTAGTTTGAGCTATCTGCTGGCGTATACCCCGCTCAAGAAGCGTACCGTGTGGGCCACTGCCGTCGGCGCGTTTCCCGGAGCGATACCACCAATGATTGGATGGGTCGCCGCTACCGGCACTTTGGACCGCGGCGCTTGGCTGCTCTTCGCCATTCTCTTTTTGTGGCAGTTCCCACACTTTTATGCAATCGCGTGGATGTATCGGGAAGACTACGCACGTGCTGGCATTCTCATGCTGCCGGTCGTGGACCGCGAAGGAACGCGCACGTTTCGCCAGATTATTCTTACGGCCGTCGCGCTCGTGGGAGTCAGCTTGTTGCCTGCCGTTATGGGATTGGCCGGCGTGCACTATTTCTTCGGCGCGCTGGTCGTCAGCACCGCGCTGGTTCAGGTCTGTCTGTGGGCTGCCAGCTCCAGGACCAACGCTAGGGCCAAGTGGCTCATGCATGCCACGGTACTGCACATTCCCGTGCTTCTCGGCTTGATGATCTACGACAAAATTCCGCGCTGAGCAGGTTCCGCCCGGAAGGATAACCGCAAAATCTCCGCTAAGCCTGTGGAATGTTCAGCCCGTTTTCCGGCGGAACAAGCCAACCGGTTTGCGAGGAACGCACCGCCTGCCGCGTCCCGGCTTTGGGAAAGACCACGTGCCAGAAATCACCTCTGGGCGCGGCGAAGCCGACGCCAATGAACCGCCGGTCCCGCTTTTCGCGGACGGAGGTAACGAAGCACTCCACGCACTCCGAGGTCATATCGTTGAAAACCCGGACCGTCTGGCCGGTTAACAGGGGAGCGTCCATCACAATGAGCGCCCCGCCGGCACTTACGGATTGCGTAGAAGCCTTCAAATCAATGGCTTCACCTTCCGGCATCTGGCAGCGAACTGTCAAAGGTATCTGAAGTGTTATCCGGACTGTTCGCCGACGTTCAGGGTATCTCGAGCGCTGCATTCATCCGCCTTTTGGAAGGAGCCCACCACCAAGAGCTTGCCATGGTTCACCAAGAAAGACAAGGGTTTACGAGCATATTATTTAACCAGGCGAGAATTGCAGCGGAAGGGAACTAACTTGGCTGAAGCGATCCGATGACCGCCTCGGTGAATTCCTCAGTGCCGGCCTTGCCGCCTACGTCCTGGGTGATGTGCTGGCCCTCGCGGTGTACCCTTTCAAGGGCACTCTCGATCCGGCGCGCGGCGGACCTTTCACCGAGATGGTCCAGCATCATGATGCTGCTCAGCAACAGTGCTGTCGGATTCGCCAAGCCTTTTCCGGCAATGTCCGGCGCGGTACCGTGCACGGCCTCGAACATGGCCGCTTCATTGCCGACGTTGGCGCTGCCGACCACGCCAAGCCCGCCGACCAGGCCTGCGGCGAGGTCGCTCATCACGTCGCCATAAAGATTCGGGAGCAGCAGCATGTCAAATTGCTGCGGATTCAGCACCATCTGCATGCAGGCGTTGTCCACGATTAGTTCTTTGTACTCGATGTCGGGATATTGCGGAGCGACGTTGCGGATGGATTTCAGAAAAAGTCCATCCGAGAGCTTCATGATATTGGCTTTATGGATGGCGTGAATTTTTCTTCGTCCTTCTCGCTTGGCATACTTGAAGGCGAAGTGCGCGATCTGCGTGGACGCTTTTTCGGTAATGATCTTCAGGCTCTCCACAACGCCGGGAACCACTTCATGTTCTAGGCCGGAATAGAGATCTTCGGTGTTTTCTCTGATCAGAACGACATCCACGTTTTCAAACCGGGATTTAACTCCCGGAAGATTTTTGACGGGCCGGACATTCGCGTAAAGATCGAGTGTTTTTCTTAAGGCCACGTTGATACTGGGGGCCCCACCGGCAACGGCGGTGCCCATGGGGCCTTTCAGCGCGACGCGGTTGCGCCGGACGGATTCGATGGCGCCTTCGGTGACGAATTGACCGGTCGCCGACGCTTTTTCAGAGCGCGCTTCGACCTCTTCCCAATCAATTTGAACGCCAGCAGCTGCCAGAATTCGCTCGACGGCTGCCGCGACTTCGGGACCGATGCCTTCACCGGGGATCAAAGTGACTTTGTGTCTCAAGAAAGCTCCTGCTCAAATTTGCTCATGGTTACTGACGATTTTCGTTGTGAAGTTACCGATAAGCTAAAGCCACGTTACGGCACTCGTGCACGGGGAAAAATCTACAGCGTAAAGAAGAGATGTAGCCGACTGGCATCAGGGCCGACAACGGTCAGAACTGCTTCCCCTAATTCTTCGGCCCATTTGTCCCTCATCTGCTCCGGCAATGCTCTCTTGTCGCCATACGAGAATTTACAGTCGGTCCCTACTGGGCTGCCAATAGGAACGGACAGGTATCCCCCAGGGATTGCATCTTGCTTGGCGGCCACCACTAATACCACTTCCGCAGTTACGCTATCCACCAAACCGCGCAGTTTAACTTGCACTCCGTCCTTCGAAGTGAAGAATGCAACTACAGGAACCGCCTCCTTGATGAGTTTATCCAAGAGAAGCCCGGCCTCATCAAGGGAAATTTGGCGTTTGCGCATTCGTTCAGACCCGATTCTTTGATTCTATGAGTTGGGGACGATTCTGGGTGCCCTTTAGCGCATCACCCTCAACAAGTAGCTTAGGAAGTACCACCGATAGGCCGCGAAGCTCTTCATCGGTCAGTCCCGCCAGACGCGGGTCACGATAGTCTGCTGCCTGCTCCGCGGTCCACCCCATGCCAGACGCGCTAACGGTATCTCTCATGGGCGCATCTTATTGTATGCGAAGGTCATGGGGTTGTCGAAACGCGCTGGAGCGCGGAGTTTCCAGGAAAAAAGCAGCCCGGAATCTCCGATGTGCAGTTGTAGAACAGGTTTGCTATACTTGAAGGGAAAGATGCATCGCGGGCTTGCCTGCGAGCGGAGGCCAAAGGAACTTATGATTAGTCTGACTCCCACTGCCAGCACCAAGGTTAAGGAAATCATGGGCATGCAAAATCCTGTGCCGGTGGCGTTGCGCGTTGCCGTCGTTGGAGGAGGCTGCTCCGGTTTCCAGTACCACATGGCATTTGAAAACCAGACCAATGAGACCGATCAAGTGGTCGATTTTAACGGGCTCAAGGTCGCGGTCGACCAAATGAGCTCGATGTACCTGGATGGCGTCGAGATCGACTACATCGAGAGCATCGAAGGCGCCGGCTTCAAGTTCAATAACCCGAACGTGAAGAGCACCTGCGGCTGCGGTAGTTCGTTTAGCGTTTAATTGGCAACGTTTCATCGGCCGCATTTATATCTCTCTGTCGCTGATAGGATGACAGAATGGATGAAGCGGATTGGGGCGCTGGGCGCCTTCTTGCCGGAATTCCGGGCTCTTGAACGCGCCGTTCAGGGGCCTTTTTTATGCCCGCTAACGTAACTGAATGGGACGCACGTCACCGCGAGGCTCGGCAGAACTCGCCCGCGGATCCCGCCAGCATCGTTTGCGAATGGTTGCCGTTGCTTCCCACTGGACCAGCGCTGGATCTCGCCTGCGGGACCGGACGGCACACGCTGTTGCTTGCAGGGCGCGGGCAATCGGTAACGGCTGTCGATTGGTCGGGAACAGCGCTCGACATTCTCGAAAATCGCGCGCGCACGGCAAAGCTCCACGTTAGCAGGGCAGACGCTGCTGCTCTGGCACATTCATGGACCCGCGGCGTCCGGCTGATCCAAGCTAACCTAGAGGACCTACAGCTTCCAGAGGCTTCCTTTTCGCTGGTCCTATGTCTCCAGTATCTGCAGCGTTCTCTGTTCTCGCAGATGGCCCGTGCGTTAGAGCCCGGAGGCATGCTGCTGTTTGAAACGTTCACGCAGGCACAGCTCAACTGCGCGGGAGGTCCGCGCAACGCCGCATATCTGCTGGAACCCGGAGAGCTGCGCACTTCGTTTCCCGAATTGCACGTGCTGTTTTATCGGGAGCTGTACGCCGGGCAGGGGATCGCGAGTTTAGTTGCTGAGCGGCGGCAGCGAGCAGCCAAAACATGAGCCGCAGGCCTGGCCGATAAACCAGACACAACGAAGCGCTCGGATGTTTGCAATCTCCCTTGGGCATCCGTATTCTAAAGTGCGGGCATGAAGATAGCGCTGGCGCAGTTCAATCCCACGGTAGGCGATTTCGCAGGGAATTCGGCTCGCATCTTAAGCTTGGCGGAGACAGCCAGGCAGCGAGGGGCCGACCTTGCCGTTTTTTCTGAACTTTGTCTTTGCGGCTACCTGCCCCAAGACCTTCTCGAACGGCCTTCCTTTATCGACCGCAACCATCATGAATTAAAGGAACTAGCTTCCAAGCTTCCGCTGCCCGCCATCGTCGGATACGCGGGGCGCGTGCAAAACGGTACGGGAAAGTCCATCGCCAATAAAGCGGCGCTGATTTGCAGCGGCCGAGTGGTCTTTGAGCAGAGCAAGATGCTGCTGCCTACGTATGATGTGTTTGACGAATCCCGCTACTTTCAACCAGCCGACCGACAGTCTGCGTACGGATTTGGCAAAGAACAGCTGGGCATTACGATTTGCGAAGACGTATGGAACGACAAAAACTTTTGGGCCAAGTGCCGGTACGACCGCGATCCCGTCACCGAGCTGATTGGGCAGGGAATTACCGTCCTTCTGAATATTTCCGCTTCGCCCTACACCATCGACAAGCGCGCTCTGCGGCTTGAAATGCTCCAGTCGATTGCCATGAATCAGCACCGGCCGGTGGTGTACGTCAACCAGGTTGGCGGCGACGATAGCTTGATTTTCGATGGTGCCAGCATGGCCCTGACGGCGAAAGGCAAGGTCGCGGCGCAAGCGCTGGCTTTTGAAGAAGATCTGATCCTGTTCGATACGGTTACCGGAGAGGGCGAGATTCACGAGCAGCCGCACGAAGAGATCGCCTATGCCTACCGGGCGCTGATTACCGGGACGCGGGATTACGTTCGCAAGTGTGGGTTTAAGAAAGTGCTGGTTGGCCTTAGCGGGGGAATCGATTCCGCCGTGGTGGCTGCGATCGCCGTCGACGCTCTTGGCGCTGAGAACGTTCTCGGTGTCTCCATGCCGGGACCGTACTCGTCTGCGGGCAGCAAAGCGGACGCTAAAGCGCTGGCGCAAAACCTTGGCATCGAGTTCATAACTCTGCCGATCGGCGATGTGTTTGATTCCTACCGAAAGGCGCTGGCGCCGGCATTCGCTTCACGGTCGATTGACGTGACGGAAGAAAACATCCAGGCGCGTATCCGCGGCAACTATCTGATGGCGATTTCCAACAAGTTTGGGTCCATGGTTCTCAGCACGGGCAACAAATCCGAGCTGGCTGTCGGTTACTGCACGCTTTACGGCGACATGGCCGGAGGGCTCGCGGTGATTTCCGACGTGCCCAAACTGATGGTTTACGGGCTCGCGCAATGGATCAATCGCGATAGGGAATTCATCCCTGCTTCGAGCATCGAGAAGGTCCCTTCCGCGGAATTACGCCCAAATCAGAAGGACGAGGACAGTCTGCCGCCTTATGATGTCCTGGACCGTATTCTCAAGGCTTATATTGAGGACCTGCGCAGCCCGCTGGAGATTGCTGACCATTACGGGTTCGATTTGCGACTGGTACGAGACATCGCCCTGCTGGTCGACCGGACCGAGTACAAGCGCAAGCAGGCCGCTCCAGGGCTTAAAATCACCTCCCGGGCTTTTGGATTTGGCAGGCCATTTCCCATTGCCCAGCGGTTTATTCCTTAAAGAATGAGGTCTAGCGTGAAGAAATTACTGACCATTACAGCGATCCTTGGCATCAGTCTCGCCGCTCCGATTGCCCGCGGGCAGCAGCCGCAGGCCACCGCCGCAACTCCTGCTTCTGCCGGGCAGTTGCCGATCCAAAAGACCGTCGAGGCTTACCTGCGAAACCTTTATGCCTTCGGGGCCGAAACCGCCGTCAAAGTGGCGGCTCCGAAGAACATCGGCGTGGAAGGGCTCGAAGAAGTTGATATCGAAGTTAAGGTGGGTGAGAATCAGCAAACCGGCAAGGTCTACATCACCAGGGACGGGAAATACATGTTCCGGGGAGAGTTGTCGGACCTTGCAAAAGACCCCGTGGCGGAGACTCGCTCCCAGCTTCAGACCAAGGACAGCCCCTCGCTCGGTCCCGCTAATGCTCCCGTCACTCTGGTGGAGTTCTCGGACTTCGAGTGCCCGGTCTGCCGGAATCTGCATGACGCGCTCCGCGGACTCCTCCCGAACTACCCGCAGGTGCGAGTGGTCTTCAAGGACTACCCGCTCGAGCAGATTCATCCCTGGGCCCGGACGGCAGCCCTTGCCGGCCGCTGTGCTTACCAGCAGGATCCCACGGCCTTTTGGAAAATGTATGACTTTATTTACGACGGCCAGGAGACCATCTCCGCGGAAAACGCCTGGGGGAAAATGACGGACTTTGCTGGACGGAGCGGGCTGAATGCGGACGCCTTCCGCGCTTGTATGGCTAGCCCGGAAGCGGCGGCCGCCGTGAATGCCAGCCGCGACAATGGCGTTCAGCTCGAAGTCAACAGCACTCCGACAATCTTTGTGAACGGCCGGCGAATTGTCGGCGCGGATCCGCACGCGCTCGAACAGTACATTAAGTACGAATTGGACCAGCGCAAAGCGCAAAAACCCGCCAGCAAGAACTAACCACAAGAGGTGATGGGAGGGGAGAGGCAAGCCTGGGAAGTGGATCGCTTGGGCGGGCCGGGTGGCGGAGTTCGCACCGATTTCGTAGTTAACATAATATTACTTATCGGACGCAATGTAAGGGGGGATCTTTGACTCCTTTGGGGTTTTCCACGCATTTGTGGTGCTGGCCCTTCCTGGGTTACGGCCCCCTTTGAGGAGGAGGCCGGCTAACGCACCCCACGCGGCCTGTAGTTCTCGCTCTCTTGACACTACGACATCTAGCGACACCGTTCGGAAGGTCGCCTCTGGCGTGCCTTGTCGCTTGAAAGGCCATGGGTTTGGGCGAATGCTGTGACCGTCTTGCGGGATGGCTGTATTCCGCGAGGTGGTGCTCTCCGGGTTGCCAACGGGACTAAAACTAAGGGCGCAGAAAGCGCGACCTGCTGGTGCTATGAGTCTGCATGCCAGGCGCGGGAGATCGTGGAGCGAAAGGACGATGATGAAATACACAGAGAGTTCGGTTTCTCGAGTTTCGAGCCGGTTGAAGAGTGTTTCTCGGCAATGGGTGGCGCGCTCGGTGCTCCTCAGCCTGCTCAGTTGGTTGGGAGGGCCCACGCCAGCGGCCGCCCAGTCGCCATGGAAAGACAGACGAGATCTGCGTGTGATGACCTACAACGTGAATGAAGGCACGGACTTCTTACAGATCCAAGCGGCCACGGACCTGAATTCGTTCCTTGTCGCTGTAGGGCAGACGATCACGCAGGTGCGTGAAACCAACCCTCCCGCGCGAATGCGAGCGGTAGCCAAGCAGATTATCGACGCTGACCCTACGCTAGTAAGTCTGGAAGAACTGGACGAGTGGTACACCTCGTCGTTCAATCCGAGTACCGGAACGTGCGGTTCGCCGACACTGGAATTTGCCATGCTTCAGGAGCTTCAGGACGCCCTGGAAGCGCAAGGGGCGCACTATACGATAGCCGAGGAAGCCCAGCAGTACGCGTTTCCCCTGATACCAGGCTTCATCCCTCCGAGCACGTATCTATGCGTGTCGCTCGTAAATCACGTGGCCATTCTGGCCCGCACCGATCTCGATCCGGAGAGATTTCAGTGGAGCAATCCGCAATCGGCCCAATACGCCACCATCCTACAGTTCCCTTCACCGATTGGGCTGCTGCCGCTGCCGCGGGCCTGGGTGTCTGTGGACGCCACCTTTGACCACAAAACGTTCCGATACATCGGTACGCATCTGGAGTCCGTAGTTCCCGTCATCCGCGAAGCGCAAGGAGCCGAGCTGCGTGCCGGTCCGGCAAATACCTCGCTGCCCGTGATTCTTGCGATGGACTCCAACGCACCAGCGGCGCCGCTACCCGAGGACCTAACCTACATGGATTTCATTGCAGCGGGTTATAACGATGGATGGGCGGAGATCTTTCCCTTTGCTTCGGGGTTCACCTGTTGCCAGGACGAGCTAGATAACAACCCCGTATCGCAACTCTATCAACGCATCGACTTGATTCTGACCTTGGGAAATGTCAGGGTGCGAAAGATTGCGCTGTTCGGGGCCGATCCTAGGGAGAGGATAACCGGCGGACTGTGGCCATCGGACCACGCCGGAGTTGCCGCGCACGTGGTGGTCGAACAGGAGTAGCTCGGCCGAGTGGACGGCAAGAGCTTGTATTGCGCCAGGATTCCCCTTGCACGCGGGGAGTCCTGGCCGAGAGGCTAGTGCATGCCGATCTTTGCGAGGAGTTGCGTAAAGCGAGGATCGGAACGAAGGGGGTCGGCCATCGGTTCGGCATTGAGATAAACGAGGCGATCGTTGCGCTCCTGGTAGGCACGATCGAGCCAGTCGAGAGCCGTGCGGTTTTCACCGAGGCCGGTGTAGACAGCTGCGAAGTAGAGCGAGGAAACGTAGCGCTTCTGCGCGAGACGCTGGAGATCGGCGAGCGCTGTACGCGCGCCTGCGGCGTCACCCGAGAGAGCAAGCGCATGTCCGTACAAGGAGATCATGACGGGATGGTCGCCGGAGAGTTTGCGCCCTTGGGAAAACTGCTCCAGAGCGTCTTTATACATTTTCTTTTCGCGAAGAGCAGAGCCTAGCCAAATGTAGGCGAGCCAGTAATTGGGATATTGCTCGGTCGTGCGACGCGCCTGGACAATCGCCGCATCGTAGTCACGCGAATAATAATAGATCTCTGCACGAACGCTATTGAACAAAGGGGAGACGGGATCAAGGTCGAGCGTGCGTGAGTTTTCCTCCAATGCCTGCTGCAGGCGGTTGCGCACAATGCAGTAGTGGCCGTGCCAGAGATGTGGCGTAGGGTTGTTCGGACTGAGGGTCATGGCGCGCTGAAACTCCCGCTCTGCGACTTCGAAACTCCAGTCGTAACTGAAGGCGACGTTGGCGAGGACGGCGTGAGCCTCGCCGAGCAGGGGGTCCAGTTGGAGGGCGTGCTCGGCAGCCACACGGGCCTTAGGTTTGGCCTCGAGCGGCGACATGTCGTCGTAAGGCACTTGCCCGAGCAAAGCGTAGGAGCTGGCAAGACCCGCGTAGGCGAGAGCGTATTGCGGATCTCTCTGGATCGCCTCCTGGTAGGCCTCGATGCTTTTGTGAATGTCGCCGCGATTGGTCCAATAGAATCGGCCACGGAGGTAGGCATCGTATGCTTCTGGGTTGACGAAGCGTTTGGCGACCCTCGAGCCGCTCATTTCGGGAGTGGTAGCTAGCGTCATGCGAATCTGACTCGCGACGGCAGCGCCGACTTCGTCTTGAACGAGCAGGATGTCAGTAAGGTCGCGGCTATAAGAGTCAGCCCAAAGTTCGGTTTGGTCGCTGACCTGGATGAGCTGGACATCGATACGCACCTGATTGCCTTCGCGGCGCACGCTACCCTCGAGGGCATACTGGACATCGAGAGCCCGGCCAATCTCCTTGAAGGGTTTCCCGGACTGCGCGCTGGAAGATCCAGCTGCAATCACGCCGAGACGCCGCGGATCGAGGCTGCCAAGCCGCGTGATCATCTCATCGGTTAGGCCTGCGCTGAAATAGTCCTGCTTGGGATCACCGCTGAGATTTTTGAAAGGCAGGACGACGAGGCGTACTTTTTCCAGCAGCGGAGTCTTGGTTGGGATCCACCGGTAAACTGCATAGGCGATGAGGCACACAATCGCGGCAGAGGCCAGCCCAAGAGCAGCCTGCTTTCTGACACGGGGTGGCGGTTTGTCCGGTTCCACGGAGGGAAGTTGTTCGACCACCGCATCGGGAACTAGGCCGACGACCGCAGGGACTGCGCCACCATTGGGTTTTTCGGAAAGGGCGTCAACGTCGGGTTCGAGGACGAACGCGGCGTCAGCTTCGGGATCGTCCACCGGTTGCCGCCTTTTGAACCACTCATCCAGCTCACTGGCGTAGGCGTAGACAGTCGATTTTTTCTGGTGCTCATGGCGCCGGACGGGAAGCGCTTCGGTCTTCTCCCATCGCTGGACGGTGCGAGTTTCGCGGCCGAGATGGCCGGCAATCTCTTTCCAGGAAACCAGTTTCTTGCCGGGAGGGGGTGGCCCTTCGGGACCAGGGTTGGCTCCGCTTGCCGGAATGTTGGAGGAAGACATGGAAGCGATTCGGTGCGCGGATTATACCCTAGAAAACTGTCAGGTTTGAAAGTGTGCGGCTTCTGATGCGGTGATTTTGTCGTTTGTGAAGAGATGCGCGACACATCTGGCAAAGAACTCCGGTTCCTAGCGCATTCGCCCAGCTGGTTCCAGCACGACTCCTGTTCGATCACCGGGCCCACTAGGGTCAGGTCGAGCGATTGGACTCCGGCGGCTTTGCGGCTAGTGCGCCGAGTTGTGGAGGCGAGTCATTTGTCGATCTGCCTGATCTGCCTCGGTCAATGTTGAACAGTGGTCAGTCGTTGCGCCGGTGACCTTGGAATTCGACAAGTGGCACGAGGGGCGGTTCATGCGGTTCAATTCCCTGCTTGCGCGCGATGGCGTGCAGGGCGGTATATAGGCGCGGCAGATGGTTTGTGCCATGTGGCGCACAAACGCGCGCACGATTTCGTCATTGCGCATGCGGCGGTGCAACCAGCGCAGGAAGAGAACGAACTGCACGCTGGCGAGAACGAGCGCGGTTAGAATGGCGGACCAGTGGATGCGCATGAGGGCTCTTGGGAAGGGAATGCTATTTGATTACAGCTGGGCAGGGGCACTTACGTCGCCCTTAAAACTTAATCACTTTTTCTTGACTCCCTTTGTCTTCAAGAGCATAGTCGCCCCATTCCCTTGGATTTTTCTCCCCGAATGTAAAGGAGGTCCACCATGCCACACTATTGCCACCAGGTCAGCTACACGAAGGAGGCCTGGGCCCGTCTGATGGCCGATCCACAGGACCGGCTCGAGATCGTCCGCACGCCCATCGAGAAACTCGGCGGAAAGCTGCACTCGGCGTACTTCGCGTTCGGCGCATTCGACGTCATCGCCATCACGGAGATGCCCGATAACATGTCGGCTGCGGCGATCGCTATCGCGTTTGCCGCCGGCGGTGCGGTCGCTCACGTGCAAACGACACCGTTGATGACGGCAGCGCAGGCCGTCGAGGCTATGCGCAAAGCTGCTACTTGCGGCTACAAGTCCGTCGTTGCGGGGCATGGAGCTGCTGCTGGCGCCTGATTTGACGGAGACGTCAGGAGATATACCTCACCTAGTCGAGGCGTCCGCGATTCGCGGACTCGGGAGCGAGGCGGGATTGTGTGTCTCCGCCCTTCACTGTGCCGGGGCCTCCCGGCCGGAGGAACCTCCCATGAGCCATTCACGCTGGATACTTCTCTAGCATCGCCGTTGCGTCACGCCTGCTTGCCCACAAGGCGAATCCCTCGTCCGCCGAGCAAACGGCGCAACCATCCGCCGCCCCGCAATACCGACCGACTGCCGCCGAGCTCAGCCGGGACGAAACGCCCGGCAAGGCGGTCATACGCGAATTTGCAGACCAGGAGTACGAGCTACGCTCCGCCGCCGAAGCCACGCCTGCCGACAAGTGGGGCTATCGTCCCGCGCCAGGCCTTTTCAAGAACGAGAAGCCTGCCTTTGGCCCTGCGGAAGTGCGCACCTTCGCTGAACAGGTAAAGCATGTAGCTTGCAGCAATTTCGCGTTCGCGGCCGAACTCGATGGCACAACGCCGCCGGAAGCTCGCGATAAGGGCGGTCCGAATCCGGCGAAAAGATGTGCCGAACTGCTCGCCTATCTGCGTGACTCCTTTGCCGCGCTAAAGAAATCGCTCTCTGCCTTCACCGCGAAGAACATGTACGACCCGATTGAAGGACCCTACGCCGGACCCAGCACGCGACTGGGCCTCGCGGAGATCTGCATCTGGCACGCCGCCAATCATTGCGGCCAGATAATCATTTACCTGCGCCTCAACGGCATTGTTCCGCCGACCAGCCGCCCCAATCCTCCGCCGATTAGCTCCGTGGCGCGCAGATTTCCACAGTCGCTTGTAACGTAATCTTATAGACTTACATCTATTCGATAGTTTAATGTCACGTCACTCCGACTAGAACTTCCAGGCCAAGCGGAGCAACCCTATCGAGGAGCTACGATGATCATCGGCGAACGGCTTCGCGTACTGCGCGAAGAGAAAAAACTCTCCCAAGGTGATATCGAGAAACGAACCGGCCTGCTGCGCTGCTACCTCTCGCGCGTCGAGAACGGCCATACCGTCCCTGCTATCGAAACGCTGGAAAAACTGGCGCGGGCCCTGGAAATGCCTCTTTATCAGCTTCTTTACGATGGAGACCAGCCGCCCAGGCAGGATGTTCCAGCCGCTTGGACCGAATCTGGATCCAATGCGTGGGGCAGCTCTGGCAAAGATTTGCGGTTCATGCGCAAGCTGCGACACTTGCTGGGCAAGATGGATCCGCAGGATCGCTCGCTGCTACTTTTCACCGTCCAGCAGATGGCGAAGAAAAGGAAAGCGCCAGCAGCGGCGGCGGCCGCAGCAAGCTGAAGTTGAGCTGCGGTTGACGCAGAGGTTTTGTGTCGATTTCTGCGTTTTTGTTTTTCTTTGATATCTGGATTCTCTGTCCTTGTTTCTGGCCGGGATCTGTGCGCTTAAGCGCGATCCCTGCGTAACGGAACGCCGCCTTGTCGCGCCGTTGAAGCCATTGCACGGGGCTCTCACCCATCCGCACATTTCGCGAGCGCTGCGTCTGCTAAACTCTACGCGTGGACTCTCAGAGAACGACGCCGCGCCTAGCGAATATTCGTCTGCATCCCATCAAAGCGCTCGATCCTGTCTCCGTGAACGAAGCCCGCATCGGGCCCAATGGCGGCCTCGAACTTGACCGTGTGTGGGCTCTTTACTCCGTCGACGGCCGCTGGGTCAATGCCAAGCGCACCGCCGCTGTGCACCTTATCCGCGCGGCGTATGCGCCGGACATCAGTTCCGTGACCCTCACGGTTCCCGGAGACAGGCGCGGCATCCCGCGAATGAGCTTCGCCTTTCCCAGCGACACCGCAGGTGCCGCGGAATGGTTCAGCATGTACTTCGAGCAAGCGATTCAAGTCCGCTACTCGCGCGAAGGACTTCCAGACGACGGCCTCGCCACCGGACCAACCATTGTTTCCACAGCCTCGCTCGAGGCTGTTTGCGGTTGGTTTCCCGGCATGACGCTCGACGAAGCGCGCCGGCGTTTCCGCACCACGCTCGAAATCGATACAGCCTCTTCTGCGGGCGCGGCCGAAACCGTGCCGCCATTCTGGGAAGATCAGCTCTTCGCCGGTAGCGAGAGCAATGTCGTAAGATTCAAGATCGGTGATGTTGCCTTTGAGGGCAGCAACCCTTGCGCGCGCTGTCCAGTTCCCTCTCGGGAATCGCAAACCGGCGTCACCAACGGTGGTTTCCAAAAACGCTTCATTGACTTGCGCCATGCGCAGCTGCCGCCGTGGGCGCCCGCCGTTCGCTTCGATCACTTCTATCGATTCGCCGTCAACACCCGCATCCCCAGCACCGAGTGCGGTAAAATCCTTCGCTTCGGCGAGGCGCTTTTGTTGTAGGCGCAACCAGTGTCCACGTCTTTCGCATCCGACCAGCGGAAACTCCGCCAAGCTGCCTGCCTCGCTACCCTCGAAGACACGGCCATCACATATTCGTAGGAGGTGTGGTTCACCTATTGCCCACCAAGGAGCCGGGAGACGATCAAGAGCCGGAGCTTTTACCGCCCGGCCGTAGGAGCGACCGGCTGTTTTTCGAGGAGCTGTTCCTTGCGGTAGATTAGGGAATTGATGTCGTAGGTAGCGAGCTCAAAGCCATGTCCGTGCGTAATCGCATCCGTCGGGCAGGCTTCGACGCAGTATCCGCAGAAAATGCACCGACTGTAATCTATGTTGTAAACGCTGGCGTAGCGTTCTCCCGCGGAAATCCGGCTGGCATCGGTGTTTTCAGCGGCTTCAATGTAAATGCAATTCGCCGGGCAGGCAGCGGCGCACAGAAAGCATCCAACGCACTTCTCGAGCCCGGATTCGTCGCGGTGCAGCACGTGGATTCCACGATAGCGCGGCTGAAAATGCACCGGCTCGAACGGATAATTTTCCGTGACCGTTTTGCGAAACATATTCCGGAAGGTCACGCTGAATCCCTGCACCAGCGTGCTGAATGTCTCGCCGACTTCTCTGAAGATGGATGCCATAATCTAGAAGTCTAGCAAACGGCTGGTACCCGGGCAAACGGCTATCCCCGAGCCAGGGAACGACGTGTTCAAGCCTTCAACGACGCAATGATTTGCTTACCGTGAAAACGCCCATTTTCAATGAATATTTCGCTGGTGTGTCGCCCGCCGATCACGACCCCCGCCAAATGGATTCCGGGGACATTGCTTTCCAGGGTATGGGCGTCCAGCGCCGGCTTTCGTGTTTCCGGGTCGAGCTGCACGCCGAGGCTCTCGATGAAAGCAAAATCGGGGTGATAACCGGTCAGAGCGAATACCTGTTTCGCAGGCAGGCGCTTTTCACCCGCGCCATTCCGCACCACGACCTCGTCTCTTGTGATCGCTTTTACCTGCGTCTCGAACAGCGCTTTGACCTGCCCCGCCTTGACACGGTTTTCGATGTCGGGCCGCACCCAATACTTAATCGTCGAACCAAGTTCTGCCCTCCGGTGCACGAGCGTGACGCGCGCGCCATTCCGATAAAGGTCTAAAGCCGCTTCGGCAGCCGAGTTCTTTCCGCCGATAACTACCACGTCCTGGTTCCAGAACTCGAAGGGTTCGGTGTAGTAGTGTGAAACATGCGGCAATTCCTCGCCCGGAATGCCTAGAACGTTCGGAAGATCGTAGTATCCCGTCGCAATACTGATTTTTTTTCCCGCATACCGCTCTTCCGCTCCTTTCTCCGTCCGCGTCACAACCGTAAAGTTGCCGTCATGCCCGTCCACTCGCAGCACGCGCTCGAATAGCCGCAACTCCAATTGATAATGCTCCGCCGCCTTGCGGTAATACTTCAACGCCTCGGTGCGCACGGGCTTCTCCGTCGCGCTCACAAGAGGCAGGTCGCCGATTTCGAGAAGCTCCGGTGTCGTGAAAAACACCATATTGACCGGGTAGTGGTAAATCGAGTTGCACAGGCAGCCCTTGTCGATCACCAAGGGCTCCATCCCAGCGCGTTTCGCTTCGATGGCACAAGCCAGGCCGGTAGGTCCCGCACCAATGGAAATAATATCGTAAGTCGCCATAACTTTTTTAGTGTGCCGGGAGTCCGCAAGAATTGCAAATTCGGCGCGAATTACAGGACTTGCGGCAATTCCAGAATGTCCGTCAGTTCCCCCCGGAATAATTCCAATTCGTGCAAGCGTTCGGGTGTGGCGGGCAGTTCGGTCTTCTTCCAGACGAACACCTCAGTAGCGCCGCGTTTGAGTCGCACGCTCAGATTTCCATCAACCAGGTAGGACGGAGATGCAAGGAGTTTCAATCCGCCGTTAGGTAGCGGTGACAGAATAGCCGCGCACTCGCCTCGCCGCAGGCACAAAGCACGCTCATAAGGAGGCATGGCCATCGGCCGAAAACCCGCCGCAAAAAGCCTCTCCAGAATCTGCATCTGCTGAGGAGTGAACTCGACCATGCGATTGGTGCGACGGATTTCAGTCTGTCTCTAGTGATGTCCTGTTGAGAAGTGATCAGGCCGCCGTGGAATCCGCTTCCGAAGACGATCCCTCGAGCTGCGAAAGAATCTGCCTCAGCGTGACAATCAGCTCGTCCCGGCTAACATGGCTCTTCTTGAACTGGATGCGAAACCTGAAGCGTTCGTCCTCTGGCTCGAACTGAAAGAGGAACGGCCGCGGCCTCTGCGGACCGCCTTGCTCACCGCGCCGTTCGCGCCGCGCCTCATCCCGGGTCAACCCGCCTTGCATAATTCGGTGCATCATCTCGATCATCTTTTTTTCCGTCGGCTGCCGCGCAATCTGCAGCAGCAACGACTTCGAGATAATCCCGTGCTCAACGCACTTCTTGCGCAGCGACTCCGGAATATTTCTGAGCGACAAGGTTTCCGTCACGGAGGAGCGCGCGCGTCCAATCTTCCTGGCCACATCTTCGTGCGTGTATTCGAACTGAGTGGCCAGGCGATGAAGCCCGTCGGCTTCCTCAAACGGCGTGAGGTCTTTGCGCTGAATATTCTCAATCAGCGCGATCTCCAGCGTCTCAGCGTCGTCCGCCATTTTCTCGATGCAAGGAACTTCGCGCAGCCCCGCCGCACGCGAGGCGTGATAACGCCGCTCGCCCGAAATGATGTAGTAGCAGTCTTCGCGCGGAACAAACCGCACCAGCAGCGGCTCGAGCACTCCCTTTTCCCGGATCGACTCCGAAAGTTCGCGCAAATCTCCCAAAGCCTTACGCGGCTGGTCCGGATTGGGCCGAATCTGATCTACAGGGATCATGCGTCCGACAGCTGCCCCGCTGTAACTTGTCAGCGATTCGACGTAGTGCGCGTCATGCCGCATCTTCAGCGTGACGGGTAACCCGATCCTCTTCGACACGTTGGATAACCTCCCCTGCCAATTTCTTGTACTCGACGGCGCCAGGTGATTTCGGCGCAAACGTTAAGATCGTCTCTTTGTAAGCCGGGCTTTCTTCGAGCCGCACGTTCTTGCTGATCTTGGTTTTGAACAGCACTTCGCCGAACACGGTGCGAATCTGCCCGTGCGTGTCGCGCGAAATATTGGTCCGCTTATCAAACAAGGTGATAACTACGCCCAACACTTTCAAACCGGGGTTGGGCCGCGCGCGAATTCTTTCATAGGTTTCCAGTAAATCGTCGGTTCCCTCAATCGCAAAATAGGCCGCCTGAATGGGTACCAGCAAATGCGTGGAAGCCACCAGCGCATTCACTGTCAAAATTCCCAGCGACGGCGGCGTATCCAGCACCATGTAATCGTACTCCTTCACGATCGGAGCCAAAGCGTCCTTCAGTCTGTACGGCGCGTCGAACTGTCCTGCCAGCACTTGCTCCAGTTTGGCCAGCGCCAGGCGTCCAGGCCCGAGAAAAAGCATCTGGTCTTTCGTCGGCTTCACCACGGAGGCCATCGTCGCCCGGCTCTCGCTTAAGACATCGAACATCGATGTAGCAATCTCGCCGGAATTGTAAAATGCGATTGTTGAATTCGCTTGCGGATCCAGGTCAATCAAAAGTGTGCGCTTGCCGCGTTGCGCCAGAGCGGCAGACAAATTTATCGCCGTCGTCGTTTTCCCCACGCCGCCTTTTTGATTTGCAACCGTGATGATGGCAGTCATACGCTTCTGCCTCCGCTTATGCGCATGATAAGTCGCGCCGACGCGGACCTGCAACCAGGTCCCTATATGTGGGTGCTGCCCGCAGAAAGCCCCCTAGCTCTAGGCCCACTGTACGTTCCGAACCCATTCTAGCGCAAGGGAAAAGTGGAATTCTGCGGCGACCGCAGTGGAAAACTCAAAAGTTCTGTTTTGGGACAGCCGTCCTTGGTCAGCCCGAAATTTTTACCAGGTAGTTTCAGGGAAAGGACAAGAATGGCAAGGATAAGAAGAGCCAGCCGAAGGTGTAGCTGGGCAGTCGGCTAGAATTCCACGCCCCAGAAATCCATGGAAGCCTCTTGAAGTTCCAGCCCCAGTTCCCATCCAGCTCGGCCTTCGTGCCCTCGCCAAATCAGAACGGCTTCCGAAGCATTCTTGTTGATGAGATTGACCAGCAGCAAGCGCTGCCCCACTAGAAAGCCGTGGGGAATCACAGCGAGGCAGCCCTTCGTGCTGGTGTCCACGGTGTAACCCTCCGCGTGCATCGCGCGGCCCGACTCCCGCCATTCCACGGCTACAGGCACACGCGAATTCACGCGACTCCCGGCCCTGGCATTCTGCAGTCGTGCTTCAAACCTGGATAAGTTCCCTACGCCCACGGTGGTCTCCTGCGTTTGCCGGTTCGCAATCGTCCCGGCACTTCGGCATCGGTTCCCAAAACTGCCTGCACGTCCAATCCGCTTGTCGCGAAACGTGCAAAAGCAGCGGTACCCGAAGACTACGGTTCAACGCCGGCGCGGTCAATGGGACTTCGGGCCTAGAACGAGCGCCGAAGGTTACCCATATCAGTCAACTAAGATGCTCCTGTACGCGCCGCGCAACTCCTGGGCTGAACATGCGCCGGCCCGTTTGCTCCTTTTTGCAGGCCCGCTTAAACTCTTTTCATTCTTCTTCCGTCCATGATCCGCTACAAAACATTTCGCGCGGAACTTGGCCCCACGCTGCGGCTGGCGTTGCCGCTCGTTCTGGCCGAACTGGGCTGGATGAGCATGGCCATCGTGGACACCATGATGGTTGGTCGGCTTCCCCAGAGCGCGGTAGCCATCGCGGCCGTCAGCCTAGGTGGAATTCTGGTCAACGTACTCGGTTTTTTTGGAGGGGGATTGCTCATTGGGCTGGACACTATGGTTTCTCAGGCGTTCGGTGCCGGTCAGCGGGAAGACTGTCATCGTTCGCTTCTAAATGGCATCTATCTCAGCTTGGCTCTTACGCCCCTCTTGATGGCCCCAATTTGGTTCTTCGAACCCATGCTTCGCGCCATGCGAATCGCGCCGGACGTGATCGCTCTCGCAGTTCCCTATTCGAAAGCCCTGGCTTGGGGAATGCTGCCGCTCCTTCTCTATTTCGCAGTCCGGCGCTGCATGCAGGCCATGAACTTGGTGGGCCCCATCGCTTTCGCTCTAATCACCGCAAACCTTATCAACGCCGGCGGGAACTTGATCCTCATCTACGGCAAACTAGGAGCTCCCGCCATGGGCCCGGTGGGATCGGGCTGGTCCACCTCCGGGGCACGCATTTACCTTTCGGCTGTGCTGGTAGGCTATCTCCTCTGGTATGACCGGCGTCACCGCACAAGGCTGCTCCGCACACCAATCCAGCCCGATCTGCGGCGCATCCGGCGTCTCATCGCTCTTGGTTTTCCTGCAGCCATGCAGATCACTCTGGAGATTGGAGTGTTTGCGCTGGTGACGGCTCTGATCGGCCGCTTGGGCGCGGTTTCCCTCGCCAGTCACCAAATCGCACTAAACACCGTCTCCTTCACCTACATGGTTCCGCTCGGCGTGTCCTCCGCAGCGGCGGTGCGCGTCGGTCAGGCCATGGGTCGCGAAGATCCTCAAGCCGCCGCAGACGCCGGCGGAACCGCTATTTTTCTCGGTGCTGCGTTTATGACCTGCATGAGCGTGGTGCTGCTGGTGGTCCCACGCTGGATTGCCAGGGCCTACACGCCCGATGCCGCCATTATTCAGAGCACCATCGGGCTGCTCGCCGCTGGCGCCGCTTTTCAACTTTTTGACGGCATTCAAACGGTTGCTACCGGAGCCCTGCGTGGCGTCGGCGACACACGCACCCCCATGCTGTGCCACTTCACGGCGTATTGGCTCATCGGTCTCCCGCTCGGCGCGTACCTCTGTTTCCGCCTTCGTTGGGGAGCCTTTGGCCTGTGGGCCGGACTGAGTCTTGCTCTCATCCTCATCGGCATTGTTCTGCTGTTCGTCTGGCAGCGAAGGGTTCGCCAGATGGTTCATTCCCGGGCGACAAACGCTTATCCGGTCAATAGCCCGGCCGGACAGTTTTGACGTATCCATACTCCCCTTATCCGCAACATCATTCGACAAGATAGAAACACGGCTCTACCCGCGCGCGCCTCCACACTGTAAGTAACTCAAATCCTAAGGTGTTTCCGGCGTGCCTCAACACTTTGCCGGCGAAAGGTTGACGACCATGCGTCGAGGCTCGTGGTGGAAAAGTTCGCTCTATCGAATCCTCATCGTTCTCGCAATTCTTGGCGGTACTTTTTCCGCGCAGGCACAAACGTCATCCGACGATGCTGACGAAGAAGACGTTAAGCCGACGCCGTCACTTAGCGTGGGCCTCGTCTTTCGAGAAGACGGCGCCGCCCAAGTTAGCTTCTTCGCTTATGGACAACCGGGCAACGAATCCGAGATCAAAACCGCGCTCGAATTATCCCTGGGCTGTACGCTGCAATCAAAGGCGCCCTTTGGTCATACCATCGCCCAGGCCTACACCGGTTCTTGCCAGCCGTCTTTCCAGCACACTTCGACCACTCGTGAATTCCGGATCGCCACCGCGCCCCTGCGGCAATTCGCCCTGGACCACCAGATCGAGATGCTGAGTCTCGACCTGCGTCTGCCCGACGTCGAAATCTCGGAAACGCGACCTCCTGTTCAGGGGCATTCCCTGGCTTCCCGAAAAATGTCCGCAATCTTCGAACGCAACCAGGGATTGCATTACTCCTATTTTTGGCGCACCGATTCCGCAATCCCTGAATTCGTCACCGTCCGCTTCGGCCTTTCTGCCAACTCTGTAGCGCGCACCGAATGTATCCTGCTCGGCGTTCTCTTATTTCCCGCGTTCCTCGTCTTCTGGATGGGCCGCAAGGCCCTTGGTAGCGAGGCCCAGGATAAAGCCGTGGTGTGGTTCACCTACATGCGTTACCTGCAGTGGACGCTCAACTTTTCGCTGCTCGGTTGGTGGATCGCCGCCGATTCGTTGCATCTCGTACAGCGTTTGCAATACCTGACCGCAGGCATGCGGATCGCTCCCATCTGGGACTACGCAATAACACCGACCATCGTCGAGTGGTTCCCTCCTGCGGTCATCTGGGTCTTGTGCTTCGCGTTGTCACATCCTGTCCAAGAGAAACTCCGAGGGCTCACCTGGACACGCGGCGAACTGGCCATCCAGGGCATCTACTCGTTCTGCGCCTCGCTTTTGCCCCTGGCCCTGTTCTTCACGGGCCTTTCCACGATGGCGAGAAGTGCGCTTCGGGCCGGAGTGCTCTGGATGGTCGCCGCCCTCGCCGTCGCTATCATCGCGAGCCGTGCACGTCAAAAGTTCCTCGGCATGCAGCCTCAAGCCCTTACCACAGGTGATTTGCGCGATCACGCTTTCGCCATGGCCCGCCAGTTGGGCGTCAAGCTTCAGCAGGTCTACATCATCCCTTCGGGAAAAGGCCAAACGGCCAACGCGTTTGCTCGCAAAGGCAACGTAATCTCCTTCACTGATTTCCTGTTGCAACGAATGACGCGGCGCGAAGTGAATTACGTTCTTGGCCATGAGATGACACACCTGAAACTCGGCCACCCCGGTAAGCTAGCTATGGCCGCCGTGGTCAGCTATTTCGTGGCTACTACCGGACTGGGTTTTCTCGATTTTTTCTTTCACCTCTCGGTGGTTCCGCGCTATGCGCTGATCGTTGGCGTCGTGACGCTTGCTCCCTATTTCTGTTCTCGCCGCTTCGAGTATGCCGCCGATGCCGGCGCCGTCGAAATCACTGGCGACCCGGAAGCGGCTATCTCCGCGCTCTTCAAGCTCGCCCAGCTAAACATGTTGCCGATTCACTGGAGCAACTGGAGCGAAAAATGGCTCACCCATCCATCTTCTCTCCGCCGTGCGCACGCCATCGCCAGAAGAGCGGGCATCCCTATGGAGCGTGTTCCGGACATAGCCCAAACGGCTGCTGCTGCCAATGATCACTACGTTCTCCCGGAAACAGTTACGCCCGGTGTCAAAGTCCACTCCAGTCAAACCAAGCAGGGCGGCACTCTGCGCGTCGCCTTTACCATGCTCGCTTTGCTGATTTTCACCCCAGCGGCGTTTGCTCTACTGGCGAATCGCTTCTTCCAGCACTCTCCGCTTCGAAGCGTTCTATTTCTCGCAGGATTTGCTGCCACTTTCGCTATGTACTATGCGTGCGTAAACTTCTTGCCGCCGATGAGACTCCCCAACTTGGTTGCTTCGCTGAAATCCAAGCTGGCCAAAGAAGGAGTCCTCGCCGACGCTTGGGATGGTGTCTTTGTCGGCTTCTCGCCTGCCGCCGCGCCACGCAACTACGAGCAGAATATCAACTGGGATCTTGGCTGCCTCTTTCTGCGCTCTGATCACCTCTGCTATTGGGGAGAGGAAACGAAATTCTCGCTGCGGCCCGACCAGATCACTGCCATCACGCTGGCGCCGGGCATGCCAGGCTTGCTTCCGCCCTGGCGGATTTATTTCGCATGGAAAGACGACGAGCTCGCCACCAGCGGTGTCTTCAACATTGGTTGCATCAACGGCGCTTCAACGCTTCGCCTTCGTCAACAATCCTCGAAACTGGCCGAAGGCCTCAAAATATGGTGGAAGTCTAGACCTATCGAGCGCCCGCTGCCCGGCCCGCTGGCAACCTTGCGCTCTCCCCGGGTCGGCGCGGTCACCGGAGCTGTTCCGCGATTCACTCCCGGAAGAGTGTTTTCCGAGCTTTTCTTGACCGCTATCTTCGCGATTGTGGGAGCAATCTTGTGCGGTCTGCCATTTCAACTAGTGGCATTTCTCTTTTCACGGCTGAACGAGTCTCTCGGAAAAATAACCGCCATTCACTGGCCAGGCGCTGGGTGGTATGTGGTGGCTGTGGTCTTGGGGGTGCGCTTCTTCGGCATGATCCCGGCCCTGCGTTACAAAGACCGGGCCGTCGTTACCATGGCCGCCCCGGAGCCGCAAGCCGCCCCAACAACGCCGAGCGCTTTAGGGCGGCAAGCCAAAGTCGAAAACGATGAGGTGTTATCGCACTGACCGAGACCGCACCGGCAAATTCCGCAGCTGCCTGTAGATGGCATCAAAGTGAGGAGGTCGCGGCAGAGTCGCGTTCGGGCGAACTACATTTTGTAGCGGCCCAGGTCATCGTCAGAAAGACCCTCAAGCCAGTTGCGCAATTGCTCGCTGGTGCTGCGTTCCGTAATCGCGTTGGAAATCTTTGAATTCTTAAGCACTTCTTCATCCACAAAAATGGGGCAATCCACGCGCAGCGCCAGCGCCAGCGCATCACTCGGCCGGGAATCAATCGTCATCATCTGTCCGTCGCGCTCCACCCAAATCAGCGCATAAAACGTATCGTCCTTCAGGTCGTTCACTACAATCTTATGAACCAGCACATCCAGCCCGAGCAGAACGTTTTTCAGAAGATCGTGGGTCATCGGCCGCGGCGTCTGCACCTTCTCGATCTCCAGCGCGATCGCGTTGGCCTCATACACGCCAACCCAAATCGGCAAGATGGCCTGCCCCTGCACATCTTTCAACACCACAATGGGCATGTTTGTCACGGGATCCATCATCAGGCCGCGGATTTTCATCTCCACTTCCATATGACCTCCCGGAGAGCACAGATTTCAGCCCGTGCCGTCAAAATATCCTGGCCTTCAAAGGTGCGGTTCGCCGGGTTAGAGCGCCTGCTCCCCCACCAAACTGTTCGGCGTCGCTCCCGTCACCTGAACCTGCACGTACTTTCCCAGAAGCGCCTGCTCTTGGGAAGAGAAATTTATAACTCGATGGCACGAAGTATGTCCCGACCACTGGTTCTCGCGCCGCGATTTCCCGCTGACGAGCAGCTCGAAGCTCTCCCCAACCATCGTCAAGTGCCTGGCCGTCTGAATCTCCCGCTGTTTTTCCTGCAGCAAAGCCAACCTCCGGCTTTTCTCTTCTTCGCTGATCAAGTCGCTCATCGCTAGCGACGGCGTATGCGGCCTCGGCGAGTATTTGAACGAAAACATATTGTCGTACTTAACCGCATCGAGCAGGCTCAGTGTCTCGGCAAGATCTTCGTGGGTCTCCCCGGGGAACCCCACAATGACGTCCGTCGTGATGCTGATAGCGCGTTTCGCCCCACGGATCATCCGAATCTTCTCCAAATACTCTTCGCGACTGTAGGTCCTCTGCATGGCGCGCAAAACTCTGGTAGACCCAGATTGCACCGGCAAGTGTACGTGATTGCAAAGTTTCGGCTGTGAATCTATAGCATCCACAATGTCCTGAGTGAAGTCGCTCGGATGAGAAGTCGTAAACCGTACCCGCCGAATCCCCACCGCTTCCGCCACGGTCAGCAGCAACTCAGAAAACCGCATTTTTCTCGGCGTCGGGTCCTTGTAGGAATTTACGGTCTGCCCTAACAGCTGCACTTCGGAGTAACCCAGTTCCGCAAGCTGCCGCACCTCGCGCAAAATCGCATCGCTGGATCGGCTCCGTTCCGGTCCACGGGTGTAAGGCACGACGCAGTACGAACAAGCTTTGTCGCAACCTTCGATAATCGTCAAATAAGCGCGCCAGGGATTGTCGCGCCGGGTCATCTCTGTCTCGAAGGTCTCGTCCGTGTCGGTGTCCAGTCCGGTCACGCGCTGATTCCCTGCCTCGACTTGCGCCAGCAGCTCCGGCAATTTGCTGTAACTCGCGGACCCGCACACCAAACTCACCCACGGCGCGCGTTTAAAAATCTCTTCGCCCTCCTGCTGCGCCACGCAACCCAGCACGCCGATAATCCGCCCGGCATTCTCGGTTAGGCCGAACTCCCCAAGCCGCGAGAAAACTTTCTGCGCCGCTTTCTCCCGAATGCTGCAAGTATTGTAGAGAACCAGTGATGCCGACTCAGGCGACTCTACTTGCGTGTATCCCCTGGAGAGTAGGACACCCGCTACCTTCTCCGAGTCGTGATCGTTCATCTGGCATCCAAAGGTCTCCAGAAAAAACGTGCCTCGCAACGCGCCCCGAATCGCATCCAGTTCCGAAGCCGTGGTCCTGGCGCCCGCGTGCGCGGCGCTACCCTCATTCCTCGAGGTGCCCCTGTGTATTGGTTTGATGGCCCTGCCGATGGGAAACTCAGATGCGCCCGTTAGTCTCTCGAGCCCGATGTCGAACGTTTTGCCCATGCCCGCTTCGCAGTTTAACACACCTATCGGCCTCCGAACTTGAGCTCCGCCAACCTCCTCTAAGGCTAAACCAGCCCGCATACCGCGTTCCAGGCTGTATCCAAAGAGGCAGCTCCATCTTTAGCTTCTGCATCTCATTTGTTTTGACCACTCTTTAGGCGTGTGCTACGCTTTCTGAAGTCGGGAAAATTATTTCTATCTAACTGAGGGGTTCGATCATTCTTCTGTCCGCTACGATTTTTATCGCCGATCTCGGTAACATTCTTGCGCAAACGGGCGTGGTTGCCCGTGGCATCTTGCTCCTGCTCGGGATTTTCTCCATCGTCTCCTGGGCGATGATCTTTCAGAAACTCGGCCTCTTTGGCCGCGTCCGCGGTCAAAGCGACCAATTCCTGCGCATCTTTCGCGCCACCAAGGGCGTAGCCAATCCACAGGCACTTGCTTCGGCGGGCTCGCCCTTCGCATCCGTCTATGCCGCAGGCTATCGCGAGCTCTTGAGCCAGGTGGGCACCGGCAATCCGCAACCAACTGGAAAACTGAAGAGCCTCCAGGCCGTCACGGTAAGCATGCAACTCGCTTCCTCCGAAGAAGTCCGCCGCGTTGAAAAGGGCATGTCCTGGCTGGCTACAACCGGTTCCGTAACTCCCTTCATCGGCCTCTTCGGCACCGTTTGGGGCATCATAGACGCCTTTTCAGGCCTCGGGAATGCCGGCGCGGCCAGCCTCCGCGCCGTGGCCCCAGGCATCGCCGAAGCGCTTATCACCACCGCCGCCGGGCTCTTCGTAGCCATCCCGGCGGTGATCTTCTACAACCACTTTTTGCAGAGCATCCGCGATCTGGCGCAACGCCTCGACACTTTTGCGCTGGAAGTCGGAGCACAAATCGAAAAAACTTTTACGTAGGCTTTTGCGGCTGCCAGCCCTCGGCCGGCACGGAAAACTATGGCGCAACTCTCCAAACAAACGCAGAGCACGCTTTCCGAGATCAACATGGTCCCGTTCATCGACGTTGTTCTCGTCTTGCTCATCATTTTCATGATCACTGCCCCCATCCTGCAGTCTGGCATCGAAGTGGACGTCCCCAAAACGACCACCGTAAAGGAAATCAACGAGCCGCGCCTGGTCATCACCATCGACAAGACCCAGCGCATCTATCTCGGCGACGCTCCCGTCAATATTCACCAGCTCGGCTCGTTGGTGCGCGCGCAGCTCAAAAAGCCGCAAGACTCCGTTTTTCTTCGCGCCGACGAAACAATTCCCTTCGGCACTTTCGCCAAGGTCATCGATACTTTGCGGCAATCCGGCGTCAGTAACATTAGTATTGTCACGGAGCCCCTAACGGAACGCGCCCGCACGCGCTAGTCCAATATGTGCTGAAAATGACCACCGCCGTTGCCAATCCGGAAGAACTCGACCTCCGAAAGTTCCTCGTCTATTCCGTGATTCTTCACGTGTTCCTGGTCCTGTGGATCGCGGTTTCCATTTATCTTCAGATGAGAGGTCCCGAGTGGAGCGGAATTGGCGGCACGGAAGGCAGCGTCAACGTAAAACTTGTGGGCCCGGCGGCCGGAATCCCCATGCCCCCGAAGCCCATCGTCACGGAGAGCAAGGCCGTCGATCCGACGCAAGGTCTATGGAAAGAAGACCCCAAACCCAAGCCTCCGGAGCCCAAGACGCCAGCCGAAAAAATTCCCACTTTCAAAAACGAAAAACCCAAGCCGATTTCGCATCCGTCCAAGGTTGACGAACCCAAAGTTCCGCCTCCTCCCAACGCTGTTGACTACGGAAAGGGCGGCTCGCCGAATCTTCCGAGCAGCTACGCGACCACACCCGGCGGCGGTTCCGGCCCTGTCACCATACCAGGCCAGGGCGGCGGCGATTTCGCTTCGCGTTACGCCTGGTACATCGAAGGTGTGCGCCGCAGCGTCGCGCAGAATTGGCTGCAGTCCACGATTGACCAAAACGTTCGCGCCGCGCGCCAAGCCCATTGCGTGATGACTTTCCGCATCAATCGTGACGGGAGTGTCCGCAACATCCAGATGTCGCAATCCAGCGGCAATCTCTCGATGGATAATTCAGCACGCCGCGCACTGGACGGTATCCACTTCGGTCCATTGCCCAATGACTACAGCGGCAGCGGCGTAGATGTCATATTCGATTTCGACCTGTCCTTGACACACTAAGCCGCCCCGTCCTTTGCATTCTGCGCGGCATGGAAAACCGGAGGTAAGATTGCTAGTGAAGTCCAAACACTTTAGTTGGCTGGTCGTCGTAGCCGTTCTATGTTTTGCCGCAAGTCCCCTACGTGCACAACAGGGACAGGAGCCATGGTTCCGGACAGGCACGGGCCTCGGCGTCGATAAGATTCGCCTGGCCGTAGCCGACTTCGGCCCGCGTGCCGACAGCGCAAAAACCCACTCTCAGCAATTCACCCAAATCGTGCGCGATGACCTGGCCTTCAGCGGCATCCTCGATTTCGTCAGCCCGAGCTTTTACCCAGCGCAATCGCCCACGCAGCCCTCCGAACTCCAAAACGCCGCCTGGACCGATCCCCAGGTTAACGCCCACTACGTCGCCTTTGGCAATCTCTCAGAAACCACGTCTGAAGTCGCTATCCAAGCCTGGCTCTACGACGTCACCAGCCCTTCCTCCCAGTCCGTAGTCGGCAAGATCTATCGCGGCGCCCCCACCGACGCGCAAGTCCGCAAGTTTGCCCACCAGTTCGCCGATGAAATCATCAGCAAACTCTCAGGCGGCCTCCCCGGCGTCGCCTCCACGCAAATCGCCTTCATCAGTTCCCGCACCGGCTCCAAAGAAGTCTGGCTCATGGATTACGACGGAGCCAACCAGCACCCGCTAACATCTCTCCGCACCATCTCGCTCATGCCCCGCTGGTCCCCAGACGATTCGCGCATCACCTTCACCTGCTATCAACCCGTAAGCGGCGTGGTAAGCGCGCAAATCTGCATGTACTCCATGGACGCCGGCAAAGTCATCTCCTTCCCGCGCTTCCACGGCACAAACAGCGCTGCCGCCTGGTCCCCCGACGGCACGCAGCTCATTTTCTCCTCCTCTATGGCAGGTAATCCGGAACTCTACTTAACCGACATAAACGGCAGCAAACCCAAGCGCCTCACGTTTTCTACGGGCGGCAGCACCTCTCCCACGTGGAATCCCAAAACAGGCCAATCTGTCGTCTTCGTCAGCGACCGCGGCGGCATCCCCAAGCTCTATATGATGAACGCCGACGGCACCAACGTCATCACCCTCGATCTCCCTGACAAGGGCTATCTCATCGATCCTGCCTGGTCTCCCAACGGCCAGTTGCTGGCCTTTAGCTGGCGCCGTCCCAGCGGCAACTATGATATTTACGTCATGGAACCTACTTCGCAGCAAATTGTCGAACTCACCCGCGATGAAGGCCGCAACGAGCGCCCCAGCTGGGCCCCCGACGGTCGTCACCTGGTCTTCGAATCCACCCGCGCCGGCCCGCGCCAAATCTGGACCATGCTGGCCGACGGCTCCCAGGCTCACCAGCTCACTACCGACGGTCACAACGAGTCGCCCAACTGGTCGCCAAAGTAATCTCAAAGAGCGGTGAACTTACTGCCAGGAAGAAATTGAGCCGAAACTTTCCGCCCGTCCCGCGCATCACAAGTTGCGGTTGCCATTTTTTCTGACCCATGGTTTTTTGCCGTTGCTTCTTGCGATTTGCTGTCGCATTTGTCTGTGTACGATGTATAATATATCGTGCTACGATGTATTTCCCTAACCCAGCCCGCTAGTGATAGGATGATGGCTCTGGTGGGACGAACAAGGGATTCTTACGCTGAGGAGGATTCGAATGATTCGGGTTTCTAGCTCTCTGTACCGCGGGGCCATTCTCACTGCCATGCTCGCTCTTGCTTTTGTAGCGGGTTGCAAAAAAAAGCCGCCAGCAGCACCGCCGCCGCCGCCACCGCCACCACCTGTGGCAACTCGCCCGACGGTATCGCTGCAGGCCAGCCCCACCTCGGTTAACAAGGGCGATTCCACGACCCTGAGCTGGACTTCCACGGACGCCACGCAGCTCACCATTTCACCTGATGTCGGCGCCGTCACGGCGCAAGGCTCAACCAAAGTCACTCCGTCGGATTCCACGACCTACACGATTACCGCCAGCGGTCCCGGCGGCTCGGCCGACTCCAGCGCACGCGTCACCGTCTCTGCGCCGCCTCCGCCACCGCCACCGCAACAAACCGGGCCCTCGATCAGGGACCTGTTCATGAGAGATGTGAAGGACGCATTCTTCGACTTCAACAAAGCTGATATCCGAGCTGATGCGCGCGACGCTCTCGGTAAGACTGCCGAGTTCCTGCGCAATCACCCGGAAGTCAAAGTAACCATCGAAGGCCACTGCGACGAACGGGGCTCCACCGAATACAACCTCGTCCTCGGCGATCGCCGCGCTGCTGCCGTCAAGAGCTACCTGGTCTCGCTCGGCATCTCTGCAGACCGTATGACCACGACGAGCTTGGGTAAGGAGAGGCCCTTCTGCACGGAAAGCAATGAGGAATGCTGGCAGAGAAACCGCGTCGGCCACTTCGTCATGGTCGAGTAACTCGCGGATAACCTCGTAACTGTTCGATGACCGACAGAGCCGCGTGCCCGAGCAATCTCTTGCTCGCGCGCGGCTCTGCCGTTAAAGTGAATAAAGAGCAGCTTGGTTCCAGACATGCCGGCCGCTCACCGATTACCATCTAGCGCGCTCTTCCCTGGCCTGAACCTTCGTCCGAGAAGCAGACGCATCTGAGGAGGTCTTTTTCATGAAAATCCGCACCATCGTCATTTTTGCCGCCGCCGTTTTTGCCGGGGCGCTCGGCGGGAGCCTCATCGGGCCACGCCCCGCGGAAGCCGTGGCCCGCGAAATCATCGACCTGCAGCGAGACGTCACCACGCTTCTGCAAGGTCAGAAGGACATGTCCACGCAAATTACGCAGGACCATACGGTCCTGAAGACTCTTGTCGAGCAAGCCAGCGACAATGTTGGCAAACTGAACGCCACCATGGGCTCCGTCCAGAAGTCCGTGCAAGACGTGCAAGCCAACTCCGGCGCCCGTCTGGACACTATGTCCACCCAGGTTCAAGGGCTTTCCGACAATCTTGAAGAAATCAAATCCCGCCTCGGCAAACTAAATCAGCAGCTCGTCGATCTGCAAAGCGCCGTTCAAAGCATCGACTCCAAGGTCTCCGGCGCGGCCCCGGCCAGCACAACTCCCAATACCAACCCGAGGCCCTCGAATGACGTATCTTCCAATTCCGCTCCCCCCGCGGGTGGCCCCCCGCCCACGCCATCCGCCGACATGCTCTATTCCAACGGCCTGCGCGATATCACCAGTGGCAAATACGATTTAGCCCGCCAGGAATTTCAGGACTACCTGAAGTATTACGCCGAGACCGATCTGGCCTCGAATGCCCAATTCTATCTCGGCGAAATTGCCTACCACCAGAAGCAATATCAGGATGCCGTCGCCGAATACGACAAGGTGCTCACCGTTTACCCGAAAAGCTTCAAGCTCGCTCCGGCTCGCCTAAGGAAGGGTATGGCGCTGCTCGATCTCGGTCAGAAGTCTGCCGGAGTCCGCGAACTGCGCGAGGTCGTCCGCCGCTACCCTGGTACGGAAGAAGAGCGCGCGGCCCGTGCCAAACTCAAAGAACTCGGTGTAGCTGTCACCGTTGCACGCTAGCTGGATTTTCCTTCCGTCCCGATCTCACTCCCCGCTTCGACTTCTCGCCCAGCCCACCGTCGTTTCCTTCGCTGCCCTGCTTCCCGAAGCCCTACTCTACCCCAATCAACAATCGATCTATCCGCTTGCTCACATCGCGCAAATAGGCCTCCTCCCCTCCATCCAATTCCGCAATCACGCTTCCCGAATAACCAATCTCCGCAAATGCTCGCCGCACCGCCGCCCAATCCACATCGCCATCACCGAGGTTCACCCAAGCGTATCCGCCCTCTTTGCGTTTGAAGTCTTTCAAATGCACCTTGTAAAGGCTCTTCCCGAGCGTCCGAATCCAATCCTGCGGATACCCATAAAGCACCACATTTCCCACGTCAAACCAAGCCTTGATCCACGGAGTCCGAAACTCGCCGATGTAGTTCTCCATCTCCAAGGGACTCAGCAGAAACTTGTTCCATACCTCTTCGATGGCAATCACCACCTTCAGCTCGGCAGCCATCGGCAGCAGTTTGCGAATCTCTTTCTGCGAACGCGTCCACGCATCGCGGTAAGACGTCTCCGCATTCACCACTGCCGGAACCAGCAACACCGCATCCGAGCCCCACAATTTCGCATTGTGCAGCGACGTCTTCATCCCCTCGATGCTCTTCGCCACCACCGCGGCGTCGCTCGACGACAGCGGATATTTCCAATGGTCCATGTTCATCACAGAGTCGATCCGAATGTTCGCAGCGTCTGCAGCCTTCTTAATCTCTTCCGCCTCGTGCTGGTCCGGTGTAGTCGGCACCTGCACCACCTCAAATCCCACGCCCCTTGCCAACTTGAACCGATCCGTATAGCTCAAGCTGCTAGGCAGCATGCCAAAAACCAAACCCTTCTTGAGCGGTAGGGCAGCAGAAGTCTCGAAAGCGGCCGCCCGCGAACTCGTCAATCCTTTCGGAGCCGGCCCGCGAACCCCTGAGATCAGCCCGCCAGCCAATCCTCCGCCGCCGATCCCCGACACCCACGCCGCCGCAACTCCCGCCTTCAGAAACTCCCGCCGCGCTATCCTCCGCATCATCACTCCTTTTCTCTCTTCACTGCTGCCTTCTGTGCCCTCAGCGATCCCTCGGTAAACTGTTTCTTTCATCCCAATTTGTTCAAATCAATCTTCGAATCCCAAACCTCATGCGACTTCATCTGCTCGTCCCATGTCACTTCGCGCCCCGTGTACGCCGCAGTCCGCGCCAGCATGCACGAAAGCGCCGATTCCGCTCCCTTCGCCGCCTGATTGTGAAAATTCCCGGTGGTGATGCTCTCCACGAACGCCTTCTTCTTCTCCGCATCCGCAAACTCCAGATTCGAAGTGAACTTCCCCGTTGCCGAAAACCCTTGCGAATCCTTCTCCGGCGTCAACGGCGTCTGCCATGGCTCATCGCCCCAAATTCCCAGCGGCCCCGAATACGGCGACTGCGAAGTCCCCTTGGTCCCAAAGAATCGCTCGGTAACGTCCCACCAACCCTTGGCAAACTGTGTGGAGCTGAAGGTCACATCAACCCCATCCGGGTAGGTAAACACCACGTTGTAATTCCCGAACACGTCTCCATCCGTAGGCCGGCCCAGCCGCCCGCCTGTCCCTGCACACTTCACCGGGTGCGCTTTCATGATCCAGTTGCAGATATCAATCACATGAATGTTTTGCTCCACGATGATGTCGCCCGAAAGCACGCGGTCATACACCCAGTTCCGCAACCGTCGCTCTGTCGGGGACGCCCCAGCCCACGCCGGCCGGTCCAAATATCCCGAGAGATAATGCGCCTCGCCGCAAACAATATTCCCCAGCGCCCCGCCATGAATTCGCTTCACCAACTCCACAAATGGCGGACAATCACGAATCTGAAATCCCACATCCAAACTCAACTTCCCTTCTGCCCGCTTCCCAATCTCCACCACCTTCTTCGCGCCCGGCACGTCCACCGCCACCGGCTTCTCCAAATAGACGTGCTTCCCGCCAGCGACCACCGCCTCCAAATGCTGTGGATGGAAATACGGCGGCGAAGCCACCACGATCGCATCCACTTCCTTCGAAGCCGCAATCTGCTCGAAGGCCTTCGGCCCAACAAAAAGCTGCGACGCATCTATCGCTGCATACCCTTTGCCCGACTGCTTCTTGTCGAACGCCGCCCGCGCCGTATCCAACTGATCCTGAAACATATCCGCAAGCGCCACAACACGTGCCCCACCCGTCTCCACCAGGTTCGTCGCGTCCTCCGTCCCACGCCCGCCGCAACCCAGCAGTCCTACACGCACCGCCGAGTTCGCCGCCGACCCACGCACCAGCCCCGCGGGAATAAACAGCACCCCTCCCGCCGCCGCAGCTACACCTCCAATAAACTCCCGTCGGTGAATGTCCCTGCCAAACTCCGCTCCGTGTTTCTCATCGCCTACCATGTGCCCTCCTAATTCCGTGTAAGGACCACCTTCAGCCTGCCCAAGCTACCGCGAGGCGGCTCAGTTCACAACCCTTGCAGTTACCCCCCAATTCCGGCCGCTAATCCCCGGTTATTGGGCTGGCCTCAAGCCCGGCCCGCGCACCACCCTCCCCGGTTTTGCCCCGGTGTGCTCGCCATTACTCAGTACCTGAACGCCGTTGACGAACACATGCTCGCCCCCCGTCGAGCACTGGCGGGCGTAACCACAAAAAACAGCGCAGCAAACAAACCTTAAACAAGCTTGCCCACAGTTTCCTGTCTCCTGAAACCCGGCTCAAATGCAGCCCAGAGCAGCATTCCGTTGCGTCGAGGTTCTTGAACCTTGGAAATTTAAAACTTACTGCCATTTAGCCGATCAGTTTCTCCAAATACTCTTTTGCCCCTCGCACATCCGCCATCTGCTGCGCCCCTGAAATCTCCCGCTCAATGGTCACCGCCCCCGGATACTTCATCTCCTTCAACCGTGCAATAATCCTGACAAAATCCACCTTCCCCTTCCCAATCGCCACTTCCTCTCCCAAATCTTTCGGGTTCGTAGGCCACAACCCATCCTTCGCATGAATCCCCTGCACATATGGCCCCAGAATCTCAATCGCATCCACAGGGTTCGCCTTCCCATACAAAATCAGATTGGCCAAATCAAAATTCACTCCCTGATTGTCCAACCCCACATCCCGAATCGCCCGAACCAGGGTAATCGGCGTCTCCTGCCCGGTCTCATACCGAAAATTCTGCCCATTTCGCCTGCAATACTCCGCCACCTCCCGCATCGCCGCGACGGTCTCCTTGTACAACTCCTCGTTCGGGTTCTCCGGAATAAATCCGCAATGCGTCTGCACCGCCGCCACGCCGCATTCTTTCGCAAACTCGGAAGCCTTCTTGATATGCGCCACCCGCGCCGCTCGCGTCTCCCGCGGCACAAGTCCAATGGTCAGCGGCCCCGCATAGAAATCCCATACCTCTTTGCCGGGCCCGCCCACCACGATCGACGTTGCTTCAATTCCATACTTCAGAAGCGCCTTCGTGAGCTTCTCCGCAAGCTCTCGCGGAAACTCTTCGAAATAGGCCTGACAGGTTGGCAGCCCAAGTTCGTGCACTTTCGCCAAGGCCGCATCGGGATCTTTCCCCATTCCGATAATCAGACCCAGCCTCAGGGGCTTCTTTCGATCGTTCCCAAACGCTTTCTGCGCACTTTCCGTAGTACTCGATCCCCGCGTCGATACCTCTTTGTTTGCGCCGGCTATCGACGCCTCTCGCCCAGACCCAAAACCCGCCGCCAGCGCCCCAACCGAGCTCTGCAAAAATCTCCTGCGATTATGTTTTTTCATGTTTTTTCGATTCTAACAGCATCCTCCGCGTCATTTCCTCAATCGGCGTGCGGTCATCCGTAACATCACCGCTCCCGCCCCCGGTAGAAACCCAACTATTTCCGTCGCCGCTCTTGGCGCCAACGTTTGCACGCAACCCGGCCCGCCGCTCTGTTTCAGAATCACCATCGAAATCATCCTGCCCTAAGCATAAATCGAGTTCCCAAGATACGCCGCGTACCGCCTTAACGCCGTCAACTCCATCACCATCGCATCGGTCACGGCGGCCGCTCCCATCCGCAAAAAATACCCTCGCGCTGCTCGGCGGAGTGGCGTCGAATGGCCCGTTCATTTTCCTAGAGTTTAGAGAGGGAGCGGTTCCCACGGCCCCTGTATATTCCACACCGGCCTGTTAACCGTCAATCGAAACAATCTGACTTCGTGCGCTACAAATGTGTTTCAGTCCGCAATCTACTAAGGAACTGGCGTAGCATTTCGCTGGTTCAGAGCGATGGTATTGGCCCCGGCTCGAAGGTCAACCTTTATGTCCCACAACAGTATCTGCCCGCCGCTAAACATCGACCCCATCAAATAGTAAGTCCCCGGCGCCACTCCCGGGAACGTAGCTTTACCAAACTGGTCCGTAAAGCCCCGGCACTTCAGGCCGGGGATATAAGGCATGCCTTTCTTGTGGTTTTGTCATAGATTCTCGTTGTCCTGAAACATGGACCTAGGGACGGGCAAAGCCCGATGTGAAGCCTGTGGAGATGCGGCGCTGTTAGGCTGATCTGTGAAGCAGGAACCCGCCGAAGCGACCATGCGAATCTCATGGTTTCGCCGTCGGAATCCTCGCCATTAATGGCGAGGAGGATGTCAACCGTAGCATCGATTCTGATCCCGATCCCAGCAACGGTCTGGCCATTAATCGCCGTCGCCGCCGCCTGACCATCCGGCGTTCGTTGTGCACACGCCATGACCATCGCCCGATACGGCGCAATTCCCGCCGGAACCGGAAACCGCCCTTCGCCAGTACGCTATCGAAACTGTCTCTCAACAAAACGAACGCACGGCCTGCCAGCGGATTCGCACCGCCAGCCTCGGCGGCTACAAATCCGCTAGCAAAAGACAAGACCGCGTTACCGAGCGCCGCCGCCGCAGTAGGCATAGCTCGCGGCGGCGGCACTATTCGATATGCTGTTCACGTATTGGTCGTGATATCCGCAGCTGTAAGACGATCGGCCGTCGCCGCCACTGGTGTACCCGGTGGCAACAACTCCATCTATCTGGAGCGGACCCGGCCCGACAATCGTTCCATCGGCGGTGAGCGTGAGGACCAGGGGCTTTGGCGTAGTGTCGACGATGATGGCGGTACGGCCGTTCTTGAATTCAATCCGGTAGTTTTGTTGATTGGGAGAAAGGAAATAGCAGTTCACGAGCACGCCGCCATCAATGAAGGCCTCGACCTTCTTCGTAAACGTTTTTTCCTTCGCGATCTCATGCGCCGAAGGCTGCTTGCACGTGGGCAGCAGCTTTTTCAGCGAGCCACGCGTTTCGTTCGCGTATTTCATCATTCCGTTTGAAAGAATGGTGTCGGGGTGCCCCACGAAGCAGTTCGCAGTGTCTGACAAATTCTGCATGTTGCAATTCTCGATGAACAAGCGCTCGCCGTTGCAGACATACGTCAAATGCAATTGCAAGTCCTGCGCGGAAGCAATCGCGCACATCACCAGCCCCATTAGCGCCGTGATCCCGATAACGCTTGCTCTAATTTTCATTGCAACTCTCCTTCGCGCTCCACTCCCCGCAGAATGTTGGATTCTCCATGGGATTCGCCTGCCGCAACATAGAGAGCCCCCGGGTCCAGGCGCCCCTGATCTCTGTGTTGCGGCACTCTACTAGGCATTGCGCAAATCTTGGGAAAAACCGTCATGCGGGGCCGGCCGTTAGACCGGTGTCTTCGGATTTTTCGACCACCCTGGTTTTGGGGCCAAGGCCTGCAACCGCAAAATCTCGACTGTCGGATTTGTCTCCGCTATCGCTTAGTGGCACGACCCATGTCCACTCGCCGGAGCGTTATCATGCGAGCCGGCAATGTCCACGCCGTCTGCTCCCCGTTGAAGCTAAGCGATCCATGTGTCTGCCGTGCCAGCGGCTCAAGTTCCACGTACGACTTGCCCTGCAGCCGCAATAGGAGCCTGACCTGCCTGCCCATTCGCGACGAATATTCGAGCTTCTTCCCCCAGCCTGCGACACAGCTATCCCCGGCACCACCAGAAGGGCTGCAAGTCTCTGCCATTCTCCCCATGATCTTTTTCGGATAAGCCCGCCCCTCAATCGGCGAGGTCACCGAATTGACTTGCCATATTGTTTTGTACGGGAGGGCGAATTCTACGAACCAAGACGAGCGTCTTGAATCTCGTATGGAAGTTGCCAAATGCCTCGATGCGCTCCCGCCTCACGGTCAGGCCTAGAGGTGGAAACCAAGCTTCGCCAAAGCTGCCGCTACGCGCCGCGCCGCCGGTTTCTTCAGGAGCACCAATGGCGGCGCGGCAACAGCAACCCCGCGTTAGCGGGGTCTGCACTACCCACTATCCTCTACCACTGGTCATCGATGATCACAAGCCGCGCCATTCACCCTCAATGACTGTCCGGATGACTGTGCCGCCAATTCCAATACTTATTCTGTTGTCCGTGATTCAGCGTCGTGTACTCCCGGTATTCTTGGTGCTGTTCTCCAAGATATACGCGGTAGGTTCGGTCCTCGTTCTCATCCCAATTGTGGTAGTCCTTGTGCGCGCGATCGTAAACGCGTGACTGTTTTTTTTCGTCTTTGTGGTCGTCTTGCGTTGCCGCGCTCGTTCTAATTGCCACGGGTGCGGTCAGTGCGGCACTCAAGAAAAGAAAACCTATGTATCGGTATCCGGCCTTCATTTTGTACTCCTCCTCAGCCTAAGAGATCCAATTCTGGTCTCTTGGCTGGCGTCAGTATGCGCGCAGCCTCTAGCCGAAGATGTACGATAGAAGACAGGTCCTCAGAACGGTGAAATTGGCTCATTTCTTCGGAATTCGATGAGTTTAGCCCCGAAAAACATCTGCGTCATCCATCCTAACCGCGGCCATTCCCTGGCAGAGCGCGCACGATCGGGCTGTTCCCCTCCCTTTCCTTTCCAGTCGGCGCCCTTCGGCCCTAACCAAAAAGTGTTCAATTTTGCACAGACACCTTTTTTCGATGATCGTAGGATGAGTGCACAAGCGGCGAGGGGGACAATGTTAGGGACCGGATAGCAGGGCTGGGCCGAGTTCTTTTCACCTCCTCGCCGTTCCACGAATCCAGTTTGGCAGCGATCCGTTCGTCAGCCCGGCAGGACCTGGACACTTGCCGCGCTCCGCTTTAGCCAAACTGGATTCAGCTATAGGGACCACCTCAGTTAAGTCGTACCCTGGTGAAGAGGGGGCCACCCTGCAAGGTCGCAACAGACGGACCGAGTTCGCAGGATGGCCTTCTCCCCTTAAACCAACCGTCGGTTCATTTTCTGCCCCGGGCGCGACCTGAACTTTCATCTATCTGCGGACCAGGCGAACTGGGGCTCACAACGCTCCTCCGTGCCCTAACATTCCCTCCCGCTCGACATTCGCAATATGCGCCTTATGGCACAGTTTTTACCTCCCCGATCTGCCAGATTGGTATCTCTGTCTTTAACTCATGGAACAAGGTCTAGGGAGGCTCCGCGTAAGTAAGGACCTCGCACCTTGACGCTATAACTCGTGTGCAGGACACTCATTCCATCGCGAAACATTTTCCCTGGAGCTTTCTCTTCACCTTAAAGGCCGTTTGGACCAACTGCAAGCGTCGTCACCTTCTACAGATCGCAGCTGCAATCGCTGCGTTCCCTCTAGTTATCACGATTCTTGTGCTCTTCTATATCAACTTAGGTCGGTCGGATTTGCCGGACCTGGACGCTTTCATTCGCTTTGAGCCTCCCACCATTGGCCATGTCTACGACGCGCAAGGTCAAGTCCTGCTCGAACTGGCCCGCGAACGGCGGCAAGTCATACAATATAAAGACATTCCCGAAGTCGTTCGCCAGGCCATCCTCTCTGCCGAAGACGAAAACTTTTTCTCCCACTCCGGAGTGGACTATTCCGTCTTCCTCCGCGTGCTGGCCAAGAGCAACCCTCGCGCCATCTTCTCCCGCCACAAAACCTCGATCGGAGGAGCCCCCCCAGAGCGCGTCCTTGTGTTTCCCCAAGGCGGCTCGACCATCACCCAGCAGCTAGTTCGCGGGTACTTCCTCCAAAGACTGACCAGCACGGAAAACGCCGCCGTCGCCCAACACCACGGCCTCCTACCCCGCGTCGTGGCCTGTTTTATCGGCGCACCCTCCACCAACAAGCTCCTCCGAAAGCTCGAGGAGATGCGTCTCTCGCTGTGGATCGAGAAGGAGATGGAAAAGCACTACGAGTCCAAGCAGAAAGCCAAAGAAGAGCTCTTCGCCCGATACGCCAGTTTCATCTACTTGGGGAATGGACGGTACGGCTTTGCAGCGGCCTCCAAATTCTATTTCGGCAAATCCATTGACACCTTCACCCCGGACGACGCCGACAAAGCTGCACTGCTCGCAGGCATCACCAAGTCCCCCGGCGAATACGCTCCCACGGGCTCAGATCTTCAGAAACCATTGCGCAGGCGAAACCAGATTCTGGCCCTGATGGCCGCCAACCACTTTATCTCCTCAGATACCGCCCTGCGCTTCCAACAAATCCCAATTCATGTGGCCACCCACGCCACGGAACCCATCGCAGCCCCCGCCGCGGCGGAAAATGTCCTCGAAGAACTCAAGGCACTCGCTGTGCATCTCTCGCCCGGGGACTCCCCGGAGATCGGAGTTCGTCAGCTTCTGGATGGGCACATCCAGATCTATTCGACCGTCGACAACCGCATCCAGCGTATCGCCAACACCGCACTGGACCATGGCCTGAAGCTCTACGAAGAGCGCCATACGCGCACCGTGGGGCTGATTCAGGGTTCTGTGGTTGTTTTGCGAAACAGTGATTCCGCTATCCTCGCGGAATCCGGTGGCCGCGGCCTCTACAAGGGCCATAGCAGCAGCTACAGCGACTATAACCGCGTCACGCAGTCCATCCGGCAGCCAGGCTCAGCCATGAAGCCCATTGTCTACCTCGCCGCCTTTCGCCAAGGCGCCTTCGATCTCAACACCCTCGTGCCCGACGAACCCATCTCCGTCGTGGTTGCCAGGAATCGCCCCCTAAAGTGGATTTCCAACTTCGACGGCGAATTCAAAGGCATGATTCCCGCGCGCCAGGCGCTTGCGGAATCCAGAAACGCCGTAGCCGTCTGGCTCGCCGAGCAGATCGGCATGGCGAGCGTCCTGCAAACTGCGCTAGACCTCGGCATCCGCACCAGGCTTCAGCCCTATCCAACCACTGCCCTCGGTGCTTCGGAAGTCTCTCTTCTCGAACTCGCAAACGCTTTCCGCATGATGGCTAGCGGAGTCCTCGCCGATCCGCACGTTATAGATCGCATTGAACATACGCAAGGAGCGGTTGTCTACAGATTTGAGTCACCCTGCTGCGCCCAAGCCACCACTGATTCGGGATTGTCCATGATTCAGGAAGGTCTTCGCGGTGTTGTACGTATCCCCTCCGGCACAGCCCACGCGCTCGATTCGCGCGCCTTTCCCATCCCGGTCATGGGCAAAACGGGAACCACCAGTAACTACCGCGATGCGCTCTTTGTCGGTTCCACGTTTGGACCCGGCGGAATCACCGTAGCAGTCCGCATCGGCTTTGATGACAACCGCACGCTAGGCAGGCAAGAAACAGGCGGCCGCGCCGCCCTTCCCGTGTTCAGAGAAATCATGCTGAAAATCTACCAGGAAAAGCTCGTCGGCCCCGCCCCGCCCTTCCCCGTGGACATGGAAAAGAACATCGATGCGTATCTAAGTGGCGATCGCCCAGGTAAAGAACAAACGCCTCCGCTGGATTCCCCGGCCGTCGTGGGTCTCGCTAAAATCGTGACGGACGGCTGCCGCGGGGCGACAGACTTCCTGCCAACAAACCCCTGTCCGCCCCCAGGCAACTCCGTGCATCCCATCTACCACACCAAAAATGAACGCGGCCACGCAGTCTTTACGAACGACTGAATCCGGTCCAGCTCTTCACGACCACACCTCGCCGTCCGACACAAAATGACGAAGTCCGTTCCAACAACTCTCATCTTCCTCAAGGGATCTGTGGTTCGCCTGGCTCCTAGTCGGTGGAACTAGCCTTCTGATCCTTCACTTCCAGTTCATTCACCACCTGTTTTACATTCGGCACACCAGCCGCAAGGTGCTCCACGGACGCGCGCCTGGTCTGCGAATTAACATGGCCCGTCAGCGTGATCACGCCGTTCTTCACCGCGTATTTAACGTTGCTATCCAACTTGTGTTGTATCAGGACGGCATCGAAGTTTTTCTCAATGCCGCCGTCAAGAGCGGAGTCCACCTTTTTCGCAAGGCTCTCCCCACCCGCAGGACGCACGGCAATCTGGTCAGAAATCACTTGCCCTCCGCCGATGGATCGGGCGATCGATTCGGCTTGCGACTTATCTTCCACTGACGTCGTCGTGCCCGTCAGGGTGACCACTCCCTTGTCTCGGTCCTGGCTCACGCTGACATCTTTGAGCCCGGCTTGATCCAGGGACCGACGGATGCTATCGGCCACCTCCACCGATTGTGTGGGCGCACTCGAGCACCCTGAAATACTCCCCACCGCGAACATAGCAAGCAACGCACCTGACAAGATGTTTGATCTCATGTTTCTCCATTTCTTACGCATTCGTTTTTGATCACACGTACCTTAACTGCGCGATTCCGTAGTTCTCGGGGCTCTGGTCCCACCGCAATGGCCCGCAAGGCCACCGTTCTTGCCTATCTAAAGAAAACCCGGCAACGGATAACTTAGAAAGTCGGCCGAACTCGAAAGGTCCGTCTCGGGTTGCCGCGTGCAGCCACTCTAGAGAGAGTTGTAACCGGCAGTGCCTCACAATGCAGCAAGGTACCTATTTTTCAAAGACGGGATCCTCCCCGCCGGAATCTCTCTAAACATAAATTTCATTTTGGATGCCCGCATGCTCGACCGTTTGCCCGCGAGATCCCAACGTGAAATCTCAGTCGAGCAACGATAGAGAAATTTCGGGGCTGTGTCTGTACAAAACGGCACGGAATTCCGAGCGCGAGCGTACCTCGCGTGAGAGAACAACTATCTTTTGCTACTTTCCGCTGGCCTTTTCGGATTTCTGGTGCGCTTCTTGTGAGGACCTGAACGCGTTGGTAGCGTGTTCCATCGCCTGTTTGGAAAGTTCGTGCCCGGTCAGGTGATCCTCTTTGCCGTGATGTACGGCCGCCGAACGATGCGCATGCGCCGCCAGTTCGTGAAGCTCCGCGGCTCTCTGATGGAAATTCTGCGACATGGCATTTCCTCTCTAAAACATTGGGATCTCTCGGCCTCTACCTTCAGACCGCGCGATTAGTTACTCCGCGACTGCATGGCTTCCTTGGCCAGCGCCAGCCACGCAAATTCTTCGGCAAGAACTCGTACGCCGCCCCGCGCGTCAGGCGCCACTTCGCAGCAAACCTCGCAGGCGCTTATTCGTTCAAAGACATCGGGCGATGAAAACGCTAACGCATCGCAAACTTCGTTCCACGTTGCTAGATGATCCAATAGCATGGCGCTGCCCATATCTTTGCCTCACTGTTTCCGCCCAGCGGCAAATGCCCAGCCGCAGGGCTGCCCTTCACGGCTCTATATTCGAATCCCCCCGAACAGGTATACAACTACTACAATGATCACCACCACCCCCACGATCCCGATCCCTCCGCGGTTTCCCCACCTCGAATACCCGTAATACCCGCCTCCACCGCCGAACAACAGCAACAGCACAAGAATCAGAAGTAACATTCGAATCTCCTCTCAGTTCACCAATCTCATCGGCTATTCTTTTAAAGCGCGACTCGCGTCCAGGCCTCGTCGTTCGAACAGTTGGTCTTGCGCCAGCCAGTCCGATATTGCACTTATTTGCCGAGTACTTTCTTTACCTGCCCGACTTTCTCTTGGACTTTCCCGGCGATCTCTTCTGCTTGCCCCTCATCCTCAAGGTCGGGGTCGTTCGTTACTTCTCCTACCTTTTCTTTCACTTTTCCCTTCAACTTGTGCAGCGTCCCCTCGACTTCATCTTGTATTCCTGGTTTCATTGGTTTTCTCCTGCACACATGTTTTCAGCTGTCCTGTTAGATTCCCTTGACCCACTCCAAACAGGGTTTCTAATCTATTTTGCCTTGGCACACTACATGGCCGCACTTGCACTCAATGTCCGGTATTTTTTCCATAGCTTCGCACTGCACGCTGCAATATTTCCCCGACGCGGCCGCGCACGAGCAGTTCGGATGAGCGCACTTCTTCACTTTCTCAGTTTCCATTGGTCTCTCCCTCGCCGAGATTCTCCATCTGCCACTTCCAAAAACGGCCCGATGTTCTCCGAACTACTTTTCCTGGGGATCCCTGATCGAAGTCAACATACGAGAATTCCCAGTCCCCGTCTGTTCAAAATCGCGCATTCTCCAACCTTCGCCGTACCCTCCTTCCAGCCTGATGCCAATCGACGAAGTTCCAACAGCTCTCCTCGCCGCGACCGGAACTGTTTCAAACTGCACAGAATTTCCTCCCTCGCCCTTCTAAAATTCCCGTGGGTGATGTCCTTTCGGACAGCGGCCATCACCGCTCGGTGAGCCGTAACACTCCCAGTTTCTCGCCCTACAGGAGGCAAAACTATGCTCGGACTTATCGCCTTGGTTCTGATTGTTCTCTGGTTGTTTGGCTTTCTCGCATTTCACGTTAGCACCGGCCTCATTCACATCTTGCTGGTCATCGGACTGATCATGCTTGTTTTCCATTTCCTGAGGGGCAGCGAAAGCACCGCCTGAGCTGCATGCTCTCGCGGCCCGGTCCTTCCTGCTCCTCATAGAAGCCGGGGAGCCCGTTCTCATCAACCCTTCCGGATCTTCGATTCCATGCAAAAGGGTCCCCCGGCTCAGTCCGAGCGCCTCGTATTTCCCGCTATTCAACGTCTAGTGGTCGTGATCGCGATCATGATCGTGGTCATGGTCGTCCCAATCGCGCTCCGTGTGCCAGCGATGCCCGTCTTCATCCCACCATTTGTGGAACTTGCCCCAGCAATATTCGCGCGCCTCATGCAGGTCGTGGCGCGCATGCTCGGCTTGTGGACTATTCCATCCGTGATGCTCAGCAGCTTCGTGAAGCCTGTGGTCGGCCTTCACCAGGCGATGCCGGCAAGAATCGTCATCGGCCACAGCGCGTGGCGCCGCACCTAACAACAGGAATCCGCCCAGCGCCGCCGTGGCCAGTACAACTTTCCCGAACCGCTTCATACTCCTCGACAGAAAACTCTTCATAAATTGCTCCCTCCTCAGTCCCCTCAGGAACAGGGGTTTGCGGAACGTCCTACACTCTAAAGCAGTCCGGAACGCCAAGGTGTCTCCTTTTGCACACTGTACGCTTTGCTCTACTTCCAGCCGCGTCTCGCAGATCCCCCGCGCCTTCACGGCGGCTCCTCGCTATCGCGGGGGCGGTCCGCCGACCGAATCCGGCGTGATGGGCGCCCGCGATGGGCTGGTGCAGGCCGAAGGTGAATATCGTCAGTGAGGAAGGAAGAGGGAGAAAACACATGAAAGCGAAGGGTGACACTCGGTGGCTGTCGGCACAGCACGACAGCGAGACCGGGCGCCTGCCGGAAGTGGGCTACGTTGGCGGTCAGCACCGAGTACCCGAGCGAGAGTGCTACAACGCGCTCGATCAGCCGTTCGAGGGTTGCTCTGCACCGTTCCGTATCGATGACCACGCTGGAATCGAGAATCAGTGGGCGGGCGGATGCAGCGGTTCGCGTGGCGCTCGATGGCGGCCTGGAGATCCTGGTCATCCTCTGGAGGCCTCTATGAGATGCGTTCTACTCACTCTGCCGCACGGCATTGACCAGCTCCCATATTCGCGCGAGATGGTGATCGTCGTGTTCCGCGACAAAATACAGATGGTCCACGAGTCGCATCGGCATCTTCAAACGCGGGTGGGGAATGGCTCGAGCAAATAGTGAAGCGTCCAATTCGTCCACACGCTCGAGCAGTCTTCCTCTTCGAGCGCGGAACTCCGTCAGTATCTGTTCCAGTGGGCGCGCGTTGTGGTCCGCTTCGTCGGTTTTTCGATTCCTGAGGTCTGTCGCGGTGAGCTGCTCGCTGGCTGCCACGTAATCCCCCACGCGCGCCAGCCATAGCGCCTCGAGGTCCAGCAAGTGACCGGCGTGTTCCTGAGCCGACCACTTTTCTTGCGGCTTCCTGATCAGGATTTTGTGAGAACGCCCGAGAAGCGCTTCTTCCAGTCTTGCCGGCGTGCCGCGTAGCCGGGCGCACAGATTCGGATACACTTCTACAGGAAACGAAAACGCAAATTTGCGTTCAAACCAGATGGGCACTTGACTCATGGATTCCGCCGATCCGAGGTAGATTTAAAGGGTACCGCACCTTTAAGGGTGCTAGCTGCCATTGTCACCCTGGGTCAATAGGTTCGACATCAGAAAAGACATTCAGGCCATAACCACATTCCGGCGCAATCCCGCCTTTTGCGTCTGTCTCTCCTTTCTGTTATCTTCAGCGCCGCAGGGAGAAAACACCTATGTCTGTAAATAAAGTCATTCTCGTGGGCCGTTTAGGCCGCGATCCGGAAACCCGCTTCACCGGCGGCGGCCAAGCAGTAGCCAATTTTTCCGTGGCCACCGACGAAACCTACAAAGACCGCAACGGCGAAAAACAAAAGCGCACCGAGTGGCACAAAATCGTCGTCTGGGGCAAGCAAGCCGAAATTGCGCAGCAATATCTAAAGAAGGGCTCGCTAATCTTTATCGAAGGCCGCATCCAGTCGCGCGAATGGCAGGACAAAGAAGGCCAAAAGCGCACCAGTTTTGAAATTGTCGCGAGCAATTTCCGCATGCTGGGTGGCCGCAGCGATGCCGCCGCAGCCGGCGCAGGCGGCGGCCGCTCCAGCGCCGACGACGTCGAGTCGCACGCAGCCGCGCCGGCCGAAGACACTTACGGCGGCAGCCAGGTCCCCAGCGGCCCGGAAATCTCCGACGAGGACATTCCCTTCTAGGAGACTATCGATGCGCATCCCCGCCCGCCGGTCCGAACGCAGCTCCTCGTTTTTGTTCTTCGTTATATCTCGCGATCCGCGCGAATCGCTTAGATGCCTATAAATCGTCAACTTCGTTTACAAGCGCGCCCCAAAGGCTTGCTCGCGCCCGGTGATCTGCAACTCACCGAATCGCCCGTGCCGGAACTTCAAGACGGCCAGGCGCTAGCCAAAGTCAAATACCTCTCGATGGACCCGACCATGCGCGTCTGGATGGCCGTCGACAGCTATCTTCCAGCCGTGGGCATCGGCGACGTGATGCGCGCGGCCGGGTTGGCAGAAGTGATTGAATCGCGCCACGCGCAGTTCAAAAAGGGCGACAAGCTTGTAGGACTCACGGGCCTTCAGGAATACGTTGTGATCGAAGCGCAGTCGAAATTCTCTTTTCAGAAAGTTCCGTCGATTCCTTTCTTGTCAGACACAGCGTTCCTCGGAGTCCTTGGCATGACCGGTCTAACCGCCTATTTCGGCATGACCGAAATCGCCAAGCCGCAAAAAGGGGAAACGCTGGTAGTCTCCTCCGCAGCCGGCGCAACCGGAAGCGTAGCCGGGCAAATCGGGAAGATTCACGGTTGCCGCGTAGTAGGAATCGCCGGAACGGACGACAAGTGCGCCTGGTTGACGGACGAACTCGGCTTCGACGCTGCCATCAACTACAAGCATGCCGATTGGAAAGAAAAGCTAGCCGCCGCCACGCCCGACGGTATCGACATCGATTACGAAAATGTCGGGGGAGAAATCATGGAGGAAGTCCTCAAGCACATGAATCTCCATGGGCGTGTCGTTCTCTGCGGGCTCATTTCCGGCTACACCAAGGAAACCGCCGGCCCTGCCAACCTCGGCATACTGATCGTCAAACGGCTCAAGGTAGAAGGCTTCCTGGTGCTCGACTACGCTTCGCGCTTCACCGATGCCGCCATGGAACTCGGCAAATGGAAAATGTTGGGCAAGCTGAAAGATCGCCAAACGATCGTCGAGGGCCTGGAAAAAGCATCTGAGGCCATCAATATGCTGTTCACCGGCGGGAACACCGGCAAACTCATTGTAAAGGTGTGAGTGAAGAGTAGGCCAGCGAATGCGGCTGCCGACAGCGGATTTCGATTCACCAGGGCGCACCACCGGCAGGATTAGAGGGTTCTGTTCTAATATTTCGAAGGTGCGAGTTAGCGCGGCGGAGGAGGGGCGTTCCGCTTTCTTTCTTCGTCGAGGCGCTTTAGAAATTCCTCGAATTTCGGTTTCTGTTCTGGAGTCAGGATCGCGCGAATCTGGTCGCGCCCTTTTTGGTGCGCCTGATCCATCCGTGAGTTTAGCTGCTGATTGGATTGATCGCGGATGGATTTGTATTCCGCATGCAGTTCGAAGAGCGTGCTGTCGAGCTGCTGCTTTTGATCGTTCGTCAGGCCCAGTTCCTGAGTGAGCTGCTCAACTCTTTGCGCGCGCCTTTGGGCTTCGCTTAGCGGCGGATTTGCCGCTGCGACGGTGCTCCGGTGGCCATAGAAATAGCCAAACACGCCGCCCAGCGCCGCGCCGAGGACAAACACGACCGCCACCCACAAGGCCGCTCTGCGCTTCGCGGAACTCTCGTTCATCGGGGCTTCTCCGCCAGGCTAACAAGAACGTCATCGTTGCTCGGCGGGGCTGTGGTGTCCACCAGCGGCTCACCGGTTATGTCCGTGAGCACCGGCTTGGCTGAGGTGGATATGGGTTTTTGATAAAGCCAGGTGCTCGCCAAAAGGAGCGCCACCGCGGAGGCCCAGGTGAGACGTGCGGCGAGCCTCGGGAGAAAAGTCCAAGTGTCTGCGGCGCGAGTGAGTTCCGCTTTGCGCGCTGCGATCGCAGCCATGACGCGCGGAGCAAACCACGCGCCGGCCATCGTGGCCGTCGAGGGCAGTTCCGCCAGGAGGGCGCGCGCCTCGATAATATTTTCCGCAGCGGAACGGCAATCCGCGCAGCTAGCCGCGTGTGCTTTAAGCGCGTTGGGGGCCTCTCGAAACAATTCCGAGAATTCTTTCGCGCTCGGCGCGGCTTCGGCCGCGTCCTCCAGCTGAGACTGAAAATCGCGACATTCCGCTCGGCGCTTGTGCAGAAAATTCTTCATTCAAGACTCCTTCAACGACTTCCGCAATCTATCTAATCTTTCTAGGGATCAAAAATCAATCTGGCTTTCTCCTCGGCGTAAACTCGTTTCTTCCTTCCTCGCCTCTACCCTTCTCCGCGCTTCCGGACCTTGTTCACGATTCGGCGGCGCGCGCGAAACAACCGGACCTTCACGGTGTTCGCATTCAAATCCAACACTTGCGCAATCTCTTCGACCGCAAAGCCTTCGACTTCTTTCAGAATCAACATCAGGCGATCGCGCTCATCGAGCCCTTCCAGAAGGCGTTCTACGCGCTGGCGGGCTTCCAACCGGTCGCTGATGTCCGGCCCGCCGCTATCTTTCCCTTCGGCCGCGATCACCTGCTTGGCTTGCTCTTCGCTCAAGTCCGACTCATATACCAACGGCCGGACTTTTTTCTTTCGCAGCAGGTCCCAGCACTCGTTCACGGTAATCTTGTACAACCAAGTGCTGAAAGCCGCCCGCTGATCGAAACGCTTCAGCGAGAAGTACGCTTTTACAAAAACCTGCTGCGCAATGTCCTCCACATCTTCGCGGCGCCGTAAGATGCCGCCAGCGACAGCAAAAACACGGTGCTGGTGGCGACGTATAAGCTCTTCAAAAGCCTCCTGGTCTTCACGCTGGGCCCGCCGGACGAGTTCCCGGTCGTCCACAGCGCCCGGGGCTTTCGCCACAGGCGGTTTCGCTCCCGACGAACCGGCGGGAGGCTCCAGAGGCTCTACTTTAGGGACGCGTGGCATGTCAATCCGGTTACGTCTAATGTAGCTTGGTTTCCCCTAACAGGGTAGCCCGCTTTCGCGGGCCTGCATCAAGCGTTTCAGATTGGCGAATGCCAAGTTTCTCCTTGCTAGACGTGTATCTACATGGAATAATGCCGCCATGATTATAGGTGACCGTCTTCGCGCACTCCGCGAAGAAAAGAAACTCTCCCAGGGCGACATCGAGAAGCGAACAGGGTTGCTGCGTTGTTATATTTCCCGCGTAGAGAATGGCCATACAGTACCGGCCATCGAAACACTGGAAAAACTTGCTCGCGCCCTCGAGTGCCCACTCTATCAACTCTTTTATGACGGCGAGGAGCCGCCGCAGTTGCCGAATCTCCCCAAGAGAAAGTCGTCGGATGACATCGCGTGGGGCAGCGTCGGTAAAGATGCACGCTTTCTCAACAAGCTTCGCCGCTTGCTTGGGAAAGTCGAGGAAGGGGACCGCAAGCTCATTCTCTACATGGCGCAGAAAATGGCTAACCGCTAGTTCTGTGACCTTTCTATGAGCGTGCTGTCGAAAAAATGGTAACTTCTGCATAGGCCGCGCCTCGTCCCTGCGCGGCCTGTACACTATCTGAGGCCGAACAGCCTTAGAAAAAGTCCCCCTCCGACGTCCAAGTTCAATTCCCCGTTCCAGACGCCACTGTTCCAAGTTGAGATTTACTCCCATTCGATGGTGCTGGGTGGTTTTGAGCTTATGTCGTAAACCACGCGGGTCACACCAGCAACTTCATTGACGATGCGGGTGGAAATCCGCTCAAGGACTTCACCCGGGAGGCGGACCCAGTCGGCGGTCATGGCGTCCTCGGATTCCACGACGCGGACGGCTACGGTGAGGCCGTAGGTGCGGTAGTCGCCCATGACGCCGACGCTGCGAACCGGGAGCAGGACAGCGAAGGCTTGCCAAACTTTACTATAGAGACCGGCGCGACGTATCTCTTCAACAACCACCGCGTCAGCCTCCTGCAAGGTGTGCAGGTGCTCGCGGGTGATCTCGCCAAGGAGCCTTACAGCAAGGCCGGGGCCCGGAAACGGGTGTTTCAAAAGGATTTCATCCGGAAGGCCTAGATCCTTGCCGATACGGCGGACTTCGTCTTTGAAGAGGTCGCGGAGGGGCTCGATGAGGGCAAAAGGCATGTCTTCGGGCAGACCGCCGACGTTGTGGTGGGTCTTGATGGTGGCGGAGGGGCCTTTCACGGAGACGGACTCGATGACGTCGGGATACAGTGTTCCCTGTACGAGCCAGGCGATTTCGCCGCGGGCTTCGCCGCCTTGGAGCTTTTGGGCTTCTTCGGCGAAGACGGCGATGAATTCCCTGCCGATGATTTTGCGTTTCTGCTCGGGGTCGGTTACCCCGATAAGCTTATCCAGGAAGCGGTCCGAAGCGTCCACCCCGACGACGCGGAGACCGAGGCGGTCTCGCAGCATTTCCAGGGTGTCTCGGAATTCGTTTTTCCGGAGCATGCCGGTATTCACGAAGATGTTTGTCAGGCGATCGCCCATGGCGCGGTGAGCCAAGACGGCGGCGACCGTGGAATCGACTCCCCCGCTCAGGGCGCAGATGGCGCGGCCCTGGGCGACCTTGGTTCGAATGGCTTCGGTGGTTTCTTCGATGAAGGCGGAGCCCCCCCACTTGCGTTCGGCTTTCGAGACCCGGAACAGGAAATTACGGAGAAGTTCCGTGCCGCTTTCGGTGTGGTTTACCTCGACGTGGAATTGTACGGCGTAGATCTTACGTTGGGGATCTTCGAGCGAGGCGATGGCGTTGTCGGTGTGCCCTGTGGCGCAAAAGCCGGGGGGGAGTTCGCGCACGTGATCGCCGTGGCTGTTCCAGACGCGAAGGGACTCAGGAACCCCTGCGAAAAGGTGCGATTCGCTGGGACCCTTTGCACAATTTACTTTCAGGTGGGCGCGGCCGTATTCGCGGCGTTGGGCTTTCTCTACCTTGCCGCCTAGTGCGTGGGTGATCCATTGCATGCCGTAGCAGATGCCCAGGACGGGTAATCCCATGGCCAGGATGGCGGGATCGCACTTGGGGGCGTCGGGGTCGTAGACGGAGCTAGGGCCGCCCGAGAGGACCACCCCTGCGGGGGCGTATTGGCGGATCTCTTCGAGCGTGGAGGTGCAGGGGAGGATCGCGGAGAAAACGTTTTGTTCGCGGATGCGGCGGGCGATTAGCTGCGTGTATTGGCCACCGAAATCCAGGACGACGATGCCGCCTAGTTCGGATTTTGGCTTGGGGTGGTTTTCCTTCATTGCGGATCCTGTTGCCATTGTGCGCTCCTCTTGGATGCGGCTTACTTTCGGACCTGGCATTCCGCTGTTGCATAGGCCATCGAGAGGGCACGGCGTACCGTGCCCCTATGAAGAAAAAGCCTCGCGCTCATTCGACCACCAGGTTGAGAAGTTTGTTGGGGCGAAAGATGACCTTCACGATGCGCCGGGCTGCGAGGTGGCGGGCTACGGCGGGATCGGCGTTGGCTTTGGCGACTAGTTCGGCTTCGCTGAGGCCCGCGGGGACTCTTAATATAGTTCGGACGCGGCCGTTGACCTGGACCGGGATCTCTACTTCCTGGTCTTTTGCTAGTTCTAGTTGCCCATCAGTCAGGACTGGCCACGGAGCCTTCCAGAGGCCGTCTTCGTGGCCCAGCATCTCCCACATCTCCTCGGCGATGTGAGGAGTCATGGGTGCGAGCAGCAGTGTGAGGATCTCGAGGACTTCTTTGCGTATTTCGGGGCGAACACCGTTTTCGAGAGGCTCCGAGAGATAGATCTCGTTGGTTAATTCCATAATCTGCGCGATTGCGGAATTGAAGTGCCAGCGCTTCTCGAAATCTTGTGTGACGCGCAGCAGCGTCTGGTACGTGACCCTGATCAGGTCGCGTTCTTTGTCGGTCATTCCCTTTGCGTCGAAATTCCAGTTCTGGGTGTCGCGGATTGCCGAGGCGTGCTTGTCTACGAGGCGGAAGACGCGGTTCAGGAAACGCCAGGAGCCCTCAATGCTTTCTTCGCTCCATTCGAGGTCCTTTTCAGGAGGCGCGGCAAAAAGCGTGTAGAGGCGGCTGGTGTCGGCGCCGTATTTTTCGGCCATGTCGATGGCGCCGACTACGTTACCGCGCGACTTGGACATGGTGACGCCACCTTTTTGGATCATGCCCTGGGTGAAGAGCCTGAAGATGGGCTCGTTGTGTTTGACGAGACCTAGATCGCGCATGACCTTCGACCAGAAGCGCGAGTAGAGAAGGTGCAGGATGGCGTGGGTGATTCCGCCAATGTATTGATCGATGGGAAACCAATAGGCGACTTTCGCGGGGTCGAACGGTGCTTCTGCGTTGTGGGGATCGCAGTAGCGATAGAAATACCAGGAGGAGTCGACGAAGGTGTCCATCGTGTCGGTTTCGCGGCGTGCCGGGCCGCCGCACTTGGGGCAGGTGGTGTTGACGAATTCCGGAGTCGAGGCGAGCGGAGATTCGCCTTCGCCGGTGAGTTTGGGATGGGGCGGCAGCAGAACAGGCAGATCTTTGTAAGGAACGGGTTCGAGGCCGTGCTCCGGGCAATAAACGACGGGAATCGGAGTGCCCCAGTACCGCTGGCGGGAGATGCCCCAGTCGCGCAGGCGGAAGACAACTTCGCCGCGTCCAAAGCCTTTTTGCTCGGCGAAGGCTGTCATTTTGACGATGGCTTCGTCGGGAGAGAGGCCGTTGAACGGGCCGGAATTGACGAGCTTGCCGTTTTGGTGCTCGTCGAAAGCGGCGGTCATTTCTACTTCGACCAGAGCTTCGCCCTCGCTTGGTTGGACGACAACGCGCACCGGAAGGCCATATTTTCGACAAAACTCGAAATCGCGCTCGTCGTGCGCGGGCACGGCCATGATGGCTCCCGTGCCATATTCCATCAGCACGAAATTGGCGACCCAGATGGAGATTTTTTCGTTGCTGAAGGGGTTGCTAGCGTGGCGCCCGGTGAAGAAGCCGACTTTTTCGGCGGTGGCGAGATCCTCTGTCTTGACGGAAGTCTGACGCATTCGCGCGAGCTGCCCTTCCGCATCGGCGCGATTTGGCGAGCCATCGAGCAGTTTTGTTACCAGCGGATGCGTCGGAGCGAGGATGATGGCGGTCGCGCCGTAGATGGTGTCGATGCGTGTAGTGAAAATTTCGATGGGTGGCGCGCCTGGAACATCGGCTAGGGCGAATTTTACGCGTGCGCCCTCGGAGCGGCCGATCCAGTTGCGCTGCATGGTGATGACGCGCTCTGGCCAAGTGCCTTCGAGTTGCTTTAAGTCATCGACGAGCTGGTCGGCGTAGGCCGTGGTTTTCAGGAACCATTGCTCGAGTTCGCGGGACTCGACGAGCGTGTCTTCATGGCGCCAGCAGTAGCCGCCGTTTACGACCTGCTCGTTCGCGAGCACGGTCGCACATTTCGGACACCAGTTAACGCGGCTCTTTTTGCGGTAGGCCAGGCCGCGCTCGAGCATCTGCAGAAAGAACCACTGGTTCCAGCGGTAATACTCGGGCTCGCAGGTGGAGATTTCACGGCGCCAGTCGTAACTGAAGCCGAAACGGCGTAGGGTGCGCTGGAATTCGCCGACGTTGTTGTTGGTCCAGATGCGAGGATGCGTGTTGTTCTTGATAGCCGCGTTTTCGGCGGGTAGTCCGAAGGCGTCCCAGCCCATGGGATGGAGGACGTTGAAGCCGCGCATGCGCTTGACGCGGGCGACGACGTCGCCGATGGCGTAATTGCGCATGTGTCCCATGTGCATGGTGCCGGAGGGATACGGGAGCATTTCGAGGACGTAGTACTTGGGCTTGGTGGAATCGGCTTCTGTTTCGAATACGCGGGCCTCGGCCCAGCGTTTTTGCCACTTGGTTTCGATTTCTTGTGGGTTATAGTCCGCCACGCCTCGCTATCCCCTCTTGGTCTTGCGCGATTTTTTGGACTTGCTTGCCGCCTTGGACTTTTTCGCTGCGGGTGTCGATTTCTTTCTCGGCGCGCTTGATTGTGACGCCGCTGATGCTTCCAGAGTTTTCTTGCCGTGCTCCGCTCTCTTGGCGGTTGCGGCCGTTTTCATTTGGATTTTCTTAATGGCCGTGGTTAGCATCGAGAAACCTTTTTCGGCGGGCGGGGCTTGGTCGCTCAAACCGGCGAGTTCCCACAGTTTGGCCACGTTGCGGCGATCGTCACCGGGTTGATCGATGGGTGTTTCGAGCACGAACGCGCGACCCGTTAGTCCTTCGTGCAAAGCCGCGCCTAGTCGCGGATGCGTCAAGATGCGGCGAAAAGCGTCAGCGCCGATTTTGCCTTGGCCTATGTTTTCGTGGCGATCGACGCGGCCGCCCAGCGGAATCTTGGAGTCGTTGGCGTGGAAGACGGGGACGCGATCGAGGCCGATGGTGCTGTCGATCAAGTCGATCGTTGAGGTGAGACCAGTCTCGCTCTTGATATCGTAGCCCGCGGCAAACAGATGCGCGGTGTCGAGACAAGCGGCTGCGGGAACACCCTGCAAGCCTGCCAGAATTTCGGCAAGCTCTTCAAGGCGCGCGCCGACAGCGACTCCCATGCCTGCGGTGTTCTCGATCAGGATGCGCAGGTTGCCGAGGGATACGCGTTTCGAGCCTTGCTTGACCGATTCGATGACCGTGACGACAGACTGCTCAGGCCTGGCTTCGCCGCGCGAGCCGGGATGAATTACCAGAAAATCGGCGCCGAGGGCCATGCTGCGCACAAGTTCATCGTGAAAAGTCTGGATGGAGCGCGTTCGCAGCATGGGTTGCTGGGCGGCTAGATTGATCAGATAGTTCGCGTGGATGACCAGAGGGCCGAGACCGAGTTCGGCACGGCGCGCGCGGAAGGTTGCGGCGTCTACTTCGGGTATGCGCGCGGGCCCGCCCTGCCACATGCGGGGGCTCGACGAGAAAATTTGCAAGGCATTGCAGCCTAGCTTGCGCGCGGATTCGAGAGCGTTGAGGTAGCTTCCGGCGATAGAGGCGTGGATGCCAATGCGCAAGCTTCCGTCCATCCAGGTGGGCGGCAGCGGTTCAGGTTCAGGTTCCGGGCGATATTCGTCTTCTGCGTCGAATTGAGTGTCTAGCGTGGGTTGAGGGTCGGGCATGCTGTCAGTGCGATTTTTGTGTGACCGTTAATCCTCTATTGTAACCGACCGACACACATTCTCCAAGTGCAGGAGAAAGCCCCCAATCCGTCAGTAAGGTAGCAGCGCGACTGGCGCACACGGTCTGAAATCTGGTTTGTTGCAGGCACGAAGCACTGCCAGAACTCATCGGTTGAGGTTGAGCAAAACGGGAGGGCGGGCAGAGCCAAACGGTGAACCATCGAGCAACAGTT
>Ga0210394_10000386_pt1 | contig 97043 bp, 82 predicted proteins | sample IncBWC12MmetaG_FD_160121 | JGI IMG/M metagenome (GOLD analysis project Ga0210394, IMG submission 160121) | Forest soil microbial communities from Barre Woods Harvard Forest LTER site, Petersham, Massachusetts, United States - Inc-BW-C-12-M | ecosystem: Environmental > Terrestrial > Soil >...
GTGCCGGTAGCCCCGGCGAGTGCCAATCACGACCAGTTCTTCCCTTGGCTGTCTGTTAGTCCGATGGGGCTGGTCGGAGTAAGCTGGCTCGACCGCCGCAACGATCCCGCCAATGTTGATTACCAGGCATTCGCGGCCATCTCCACGGATGGTGGCCAGAGCTTTCGCTCGAATGTGCAACTCACCACCGCATTCTCCAACCCCAACGACAACAACGGGAGTATGGGAAGCTACACCGGAAACACCTGGGCCGGTCCGGACTTCATCGCCGCGTGGATGGACGACAGCAACAGCCAGTACCTGCAAGACGTAGTCGGCGGCATACGCCTGCACTAAGTTTAGTAAGTTTAGAAGGAGGAAAATATGGAATGGATCACACCACAATTTGAAGAGATCAGCCTAGCCTGCACTAAGTTTAGTAAGTTTAGAAGGAGGAAAATATGGAATGGATCACACCACAATTTGAAGAGATCAGCCTAAACTGCGAAATCAATTCATACGCCAGCGCCGAGATGTAGAAGGCACCAGTTCACCGCTGAAGACCACGAATCACCGAGAGGCGGCCGTCACGACGCGTCACGGCCGTTTCGCTCGTCCCCATGAGCAGCTTCGCTACCACTCCATGACCTCTCCATCATGGCCGCATCCAGCCCCTGCTTTTCTTCTTCGGTAAGGACTCGCGAATCTCCCTTCGCCAGCTCGCCCAGCGTCAGCGGCCCAATCGCGACGCGCACCAGCCGCAGCACCTCAACGCCGCAAGCAGCCAACATGCGCCGGATCTGACGGTTCTTGCCTTCGTCGAGCACGATCTCCAGCCAACTGTTCTTGCTTCCGCTCCGCAAAAGCCGCGCTGACTTGGCTCGCAGCACTTCACCGTCGCCCGAAGCCACACCTCTGATAAGCGAATCCAACAGCGGTTGATCGGCAACCGTTGCAATCTGCACATGGTAGGTTTTGCCCAGATGGGTTTCCGGCGCCAGCACCCGCGCCGCCCACTCGGAATCGTTGGTCAGCAGCAAAAGTCCTTCGCTGGCTTTGTCGAGACGTCCCACCGGCCCAACCCAGGGCAAATTTTTGTCCAGGCCGGCATACACCGTCTCGCGGCCTTTCTCGTCCGAGGCGGTCGTGACCACCCCGCGAGGCTTGTTGAGCATCAGGTATACCTTGGCGGGAGCGGCAACCGCTCGGCCTTCGACTTCGATCCGGTCCCGCTGCCAACTAACCGGACGCTCGGGATCGCGCTGAACGGTTCCATTAACCGAGACTTGCCCCTCCCGAATCAATCGAACAGCCGCGGAACGGGAGCAATACCCTAGCTTGGAGAGTGCACGCGCCAGTCCGACCCGCGGCCCAGTTAATGAGGTCACCGGTTCATGCTAAATGATGGCTGAGCGGGGCATTGCACAGCTCCCGCGGGTATTGACCCTGCTCTCCTTCTCATTGTCAAACATGAGATTTTGGACTCTAGACCCTTTAAACCCCAGTCTGGTACGGTTATCGGCTGCTCATTTCAAAGACCAAGGGTTTATCATGTCGAAAATGGTTTCCCACGCTCGCCCCCTATATGCCGTCGCCGTTATGCTCGCGGTCCTGAGTTCCTCCGCTGTCGCCGGAAACACCCGTTCTGCCACCTGGGTGGAACTTAGCCCCGCGACTTCTCCTACTCCCCGGGCAGTCTCCGCCATGGCGTACGACCCGGTGAGCAAGAAAGTGGTGATGTTTGGCGGATTCAATAACACCATCTACCTCAACGACACCTGGACCTGGGATGGAACAACCTGGACCGAGGAAACCACGTCGCTGGCCCCTTCGCCGCGCACTTCCGCCATGATGGCCTACGATCGCGCCAGCCGCAAACTAGTGTTGTTCGGCGGCTATGACGGAACTCAGTTCCTCGGCGACACATGGCTTTGGGATGGAGCAACTTCCACTTGGACACAGGCCAATCCGGCCTCCTCGCCCTCAGCCTTGGCAGGGGCAATGCTCTTCACCGATCCGAAGAACGAACATGCCGACTTGTACGGCGGCTTCGACGGACAGTTCTACCAGGTCAATACCTGGCAATGGGTGGGAGGAACCTGGCAGCTGTTGCAGCCGTCCACCTCCCCGTTTGCCCGGGGATGGGCAGTTGTGGGCCTCGATTTGGCGCGCAAGATAGTCATCTTGTCCGGCGGTGTGGGAGATCTCCGCACCGACAATACCTGGACCTGGGATGGCGTCAACTGGACCCAGCAGCAGCCTGCCACCGCGCTGCCCAAGATTTTCGATACGGCTGCAGCCTTCGATCCCACATTCCACGTTGTCGTGGTCTTTGGCGGAGATGCCGGCAATGGGGCGCTCAACACCAGTTGGGCCTGGACGGGGACGAACTGGCTGCTCGGGCAACCCGCGCAATCACCGCCAGCACGTGAGTTGCACGGGATGGCCTACGACTTTGCCAGCAAACAATTGCTGGTCTTCGGCGGAGAAGCCAACAGCTTCCTGAATGACACCTGGAGTCTGGTCTCGCAGTAGGCCTTTTGAGTGTCTCAGGTGGGAGCGGCCATGCCGCTCCCACCGTGTTTTCGTGCTATTCTGCGTCACCTATGACCAGCGGCAAGCCTGAACAGCGTTCCCTCCCACGGGTACCGGTGCAGGTGGAGGTTTCAATCCGGTCCGGTCATAGCGAAGCCAGTACAGGCCTCACTCGTGACCTCAGCAGAAACGGGGTCTTCTTCTACACCGACGCCCAGCTTCACGAAGGCAGCGACCTGGAGATCGTTCTCATGCTGCCTCCCGAGTTGACCCAAGGGCAAAAGAGCTGGGTATGCTGCCAAGCCTCGGTGGTGCGAGTAGAGGAGGCCCGCACAACCGGCCAAATGGGGGTCGCTGCCAACATTCGGAACATTGCCACCCTACCCGAAATCCCCAGCTGAGGGCGGCAAGCCGCAATTCGCACCGCCTTTGGTGCAGTCCCAAAAGTGATCCGGATTTAGCGTCACCGTCGGACTCCAAACCAGAATATATTGCGGAAACCAGAAAAAACTTCTTTCCTTTGCATCACATTCAGTGCAATAATGCTGGCCCTTGAATTGCTCTGGTTCAAGACAACAGAAACTAAGCGTCCTAGGAACTTTGCATGTTGCTAGATAAGCTCTCTCAGGGAGTGCTGCGAGTGCTCACTCCTCTCGGTCCACGCTATGTAAACCCTTCCCTGTTGCAGCGACTTTACCTACTGTGGATATTCCGGAATTTCCACACCCTTCCCCTCAAGGTGCTGCGTCGCCGTCAGCAAAGAAGAATTGACCGCATGTGCCTCAAGCGCGGGTTCGTTTCTTTGCCGGAGCGCAACGGCTTGGAGGAAACGCCGGTGCTCGGAACTTTGGAACAGCGTCCGCCGATGGAAACCAGCTTGCCCCCGCGTCGGGCAAGCCAGGGCGTCTCTCAGGCCGTGGGCAGATTCGCCGCAGACATCCGGCAACGCTCCTAAGAAAACGCTAGCAATCTACCAAAATAAAAACGTCCTGAACTCTTCAGTTCAGGACGCTCCTGGCAGCCCTCCCCCAGAACTGCCAAAACACAATTGTGATATTAGGGCGAGACCCACTTCCTGTAAATGCTACTTTGGTAACAAAAAAGCAGGTCGCAGGTAATCACGAACGACTGCGCGCAAGTAATCGAAACGTGATTACGTTCTGCCCCACGCGCGAATTGCAGGGATGCAAACCGACCAGCCACGTGTGCTAAATCTTCGTGTTACACTCAAACGGTCGCTGGTTTCAGGCTCGCCTGGGTCTGAGCCGGCGGCGGGACGGAATGCGAGTAGCAATGTGCCGGCAATTTCCGCCACACCCTCAGCCGGAACGTCCGCATTCGCCGTAACCGGGACGGGCGCGTAGCTCAATTGGCAGAGCAACTGACTCTTAATCAGTAGGTTGAAGGTTCGATTCCTTCCGCGCTCACCATCTTCTCTAAGCAGTAAACATGCGACTCCGGTCGCATTTTCCTTTTCCGGCGTTTTCTGGCATTGGTTCTGTGTCCGTTCCGTATCCGCTTCTGGCGGCCGGTCCTCCCGTGAGCATGTCGCACCGCTCAGGCGTCGGGCGTCATCCGATAAGTAACTGGACGAGAAGGCTACCAGCGATTTGGAGATACGACTCGACGATCGACGGCTGTGCTTCGGCTGTGTCGCAGAGTCTTTTCTCAGCGCTGAAATTGAGAAGGCTGGACAAGACGCCGTTTGCCATTACTGCAGTGAGCAGGGGAAGACCTTCTCGCGAGGACAGATAGCCGATGCGATCGAGATTGCGTTCCAGGAGCACTTCGACAGGACCGAGCTCGAGCATCACATAGCTTATGCCTTGGCCTCCGGGTGTAACATGCCCAGCGCATCTATTCGATCAGCCCGAGGCGTTGCTCTGGTCTGTGAACCGCCTGTTCTATGACGACACCGGTGAAAGTGCCTATGCCTCGCTTGTCTTTGCCGATTACGATGAGGCGACGCGGCGACTTCGCTACGTCAATTGCGGCCATTTGTCAGGTCTCTTGGTAAGAAGCGACGGCAGGGTGGACCGGCTCGAGTCCACCAGCACGCTGCTCGGGCTGTTCAGAGAGTGGAATTGCTCGATGCGGGAGCGGGAGCTTTCTCCCGGAGACGTGCTTGCGCTTTACACTGATGGCATCACAGAAGCCAGTAACGAGCAAGGAGAGGAATTTGGCGAGCGGTGCTTGATTGAATCGCTTCAGCAACATCGGGACCTGCCGTGTCAGGCTTTGTTGACTGCAATCGTGGATCGTGTTCGGCGATTCAGTTTTCAGGAACAACACGACGACATCACGGCGATCGTCGCGAAATTCAAGGCTACTAGCTAACGTGTCGTCGGGTGGCCTGAAGGTCCTGTGACCTCTTTCCGCAGCTCTGGCTGCGACAATGCGCCCGATGGCGTAACATCGCCATATCACTCATTGACCCGGATCGGCCTTCTCAATGAGTGCAATCGCCTTGATTTCGTCAGTTGCCTGGCTTTGGGCGCTCGCACAACTCAAGCTGACTTCTTCACGAAGACGATGAGCTTCCCGCGCCGCTGTGCGGGCGTCAGTACCTTCTTCCTGAAGCTGGCTGGCACGTAGAACTGAATTATCCTCGCCACGCTCACATCATCACCAGCCTGAGCGGCGATGTAAATGGCTAGGCCGTGCCAATCGGGCCTCACTTTCGGCCCATGTTTAGCCAGATCCCTCCGCATGGGAAGTTGGCGGTGCACGTTGCTAAGGGGCGAACAGAGAGCGTAAAGTTGTGCCAACACCTGATTACAACAGGGTCGCGAAACTTTCCTAGTTGACCCGGGTTCTGCCAAGCGAAAGGAGCGAGGGCGCCGAGGAACATGATGTGGTGCCCAAGCAATCGGCATGCGGACCAGCGTCGTTGTATTTGCCGTCGTATTGTTTTTGTCCGCAATCTGCCTAGGCCAGCTACGCTCCTCGCTTTGTGATTTGACAAACCGTAGACTCGAAGATTGTCCCTCCTTAAACAGTGCCCAAGAGACCTCCCATTCTGGTTTGCATTTACTCAGTTCTAAGGAAGGCCCCGCAGAGGCCTCTGAAGCCGACGCACCGGATGCAGCTGGTAGTTACTCCCACGCCAGCTCAACCCTGATCGCTTCCCAGCCGAACGCTAATTCGGGTTTTCATTGGCGTCGCGCATTGCTGGAATCCTTCACTTTCCTGACGATTGAGCAAGGATATGTAGTGCACTCTGACTTTTTCTGGGTGACAGTGGAAAATGGCGTGCCGTTCAATCACTACTGGCGTGACTACACCCGTTCGCTTTCGACGTGGGTGCATTCCGGGTGGAACGATGGCGACCCGAATTGGTACGGCTACGTCGGACATCCTATCCAGGGAGCGCTGACCGGCTTCATCCAGATCCAGAATGATCCCCAAGGTGAAAAACTGGAGTTTTCCAGGACGAAGGCCTACTGGTGGAGTCGTCTTAAAGCTGGATTGTGGAATGCCGCTTACAGCACACAATGGAATCTTGGCCCCCTGAGTGAAGTGACTGGGGAGAAGTACGGCACAAAGGTGCGAGGACCATGGAACTACGACGGGTCATGGCCATGTCATCGACATTGCGTGACTGGCGTGGGGCAGATAGACATCGTGATGACGCCTCTTGGTGGTACCGGCTGGCTCATAGGGGAGGACTTTCTGGATAGGTTCATTGTGCGACGAGTAGAGCGTGCGACACCGAATCGTTTCCTGATCGATACGGTCCGTTGTGCCCTGAATCCAATTCGCGGAGGAGCCAACATGCTCACGGAGAACCGCCATGGTATCGCGCCTCCCGCGATACTCGAGAAGTAGGAATTCCGTTGGAAGGAAAAACGGCTTTCTCGCCCTCCGAGGTACAAACGATACCGGTTCCTCACCGTGGGGACGTGTTTCTTGGATACTCACATATGAGCGGGGACCCCCTATCCGGCGGAGCGGCAAGTGAGAGTGGCTGGAACGTGTCTGCGGAGAAGAAGCTCCTGCGATATTTTGGAGCTGTTGCTGATTTCAGCGGGCAAAGCGGCACTACGACTCAGCGTGGTTTCTTGTTTGGTCTGCGTGGCGGGACCTCCATCAGAAGGGTCCGCCCCTTTGCGCAGGCCTTGTTCGGGGCCGTGCAACTCCCTGAGAGTAACCATTACGCCTCGAAGCCAGTTACGTCTTTTGCTGAAGCCCTGGGGGTAGGAATCGATTCTCCCCTGACTCGTCTCCTTAGTTGGCGCGTTGAGGCGGACAATTTGATGACCTCCTTCGACGGCCATGTGCGACAAGACCTTCGGCTGTCCATCGGACCAGTTCTCAATTTCTAAAAGCTTGGTCATGCTGGAACAAGGAGTGGGAGGTGACGTTGTCGAGATTCGGTGCCGCAGGCTTTGTTCTGACCCTGACAATCGTGCTGTCTCATCATGCAGCTAACGCCCAAGAGCCTTTTCCTTCTGAAGGAGAGTGGGACATTAGTGTGTGGGTGGCTGGCGCAACCGGTGAAGAGACCAGCAACTCGTTTGCGCAAGCCCAGATTTCGACCGCGGGAGTATTTGTTGGACGATTTGTCACCGGTGAACTCGGTGGAAGTTGGCGCAGGGGCAGATTGGAGTACGGAGTCAACCTGGTTCCGGTACTTGCGCAATCAAGAACTCAAACTGTATACGGTGGCGGTTTTGAGCCTGTCGTACTCCGGTGGATGTCCAGCCATCGTCTAGGTCGCGGAGCACCGTATATCGAACTGGCTGGAGGCGGCGTATTTACGAGTGCAAATCTACCTCCTGGGCGCAATACTTCACCCTTTAACTTCACCGCCCGAGGTGGCGGGGGGATTCTTATCTTTACCAACGGGCGGCGGTCCTTGGATATCGGTTGCCACTGGATGCACGCTTCCAACGCCAATCTGGCTTCGTTCAATCCCGAATTCAACGGCATCCAGGTCAGCTTCGGGTACCATTGGTTAAAATAAGGACGCGATGAACACCCTATACCCAGCGATACCGAGTGGCGCTGTAGCGTTGATTTGGTGGTTCCTCACAACTGTCCTAAACATCGCCATTACACTCATTGACTTTTCGTGAACCTGCTCCATCATGTTTGTGCAATTTCCGTATCGAAATTCCGGGAATACAGCTCGCCGCCGAGTCATGCGGCGCGGGCCTTCGCAGAGGACAGGCACGCCGCAACTTCACGGAGGAGGTGCTCGTAGTCAGCAACTGTCGCCCGCTCCACGTGAATGCGAGCGCCCTTTACGCCTGCTTCTTGCGCCAACCTCTTGAACTCACTCTGAAGAAAAACTTCTAATTGCTTCGGTGTCAAGACGGCAATGGGAACAATAGAGGACTGGCCGGTCTCGGTCTCAACCCTCACGCAGTATGGAGATTCGGACTGTTGTGTTTCCGGACTCATGCGACACCCGCCTTTTCTGGAGTGACGAAAGTGGCAGGCAAGATCCTTAACATTCTAGCGCGTCCCGCCGCTCCGCGCGCGATTCGGTTCTCAAGGGTACTGATCTGATTTGACGGATCAGTACCTTCTCAAGTGGTGAAAAATCGCCTCTCTGACAATGTTGGCGGTGTCAAGTAGTTTTCGAGCACACTTCAGCATGCACTCGCAGAAGAGCGCCATTCAAGACTGGGCCGGCGAAATCGCGGGCGGATTGACCACGGTCACGGTGAATTAACCGTCCTCATTCAACTGGCCTAGGGAATTGAAAAATCTGCATGCCCGAAAGGGTACCGGCGGTTCGAATCCATTGCGCTCCGCCATGCAGTCTGGGTTGCAGAGAAACCCGGCTGCATTCCTCCGACAATCGCTCGAAAACGCCGCAATTCTGCGATTCTCGCCCCGGAACCGGACCGGAGAAAGTGCCCTGCTGACGGCCGCAGCCAAGCTTCGTGGCCATTTTCTCTGGAGGGCGATAAGGCAGTCTGGTTTCGACGAGCCCACTTGACGAATGTAATGCGATCACAAACCGCTCACTCGGCAAAAGCGCCTTGACTTTCCGCTCTCCTTGAGTCCATCTGCCTCGATTGCCTGCTATTTTTGTTGCCAGCCTTCGTAGGCATCAATCTGGTGTTCTGCAATAGCCTGAATGGTGCTTGTTGCGTTCTCATTGGCACTCCGCCGCCTCGCCGCAACGCGATGTTTTCGGCGATGCAGTTTCTCGGTCGTAGGAAGGAAGTATAAAACGGCATTGCTGTCGAAATCGCACTGGCACTCGTTGACCCTCAATGAGTGATATAGAGATTTATTGCCAACTGACCCGGCCAGGCAGCATACGCCAAGCGAAAGGAATTTCTTTAGACAACCGGCCATTATCTCGTGCCATCGAAGTCACCGAAAAGACTAACCCGCCAGCAGGAGCCGATCCCGATGTCAAAGCCCTTCACAATCCTTTGCCTCGGCGCAGCATTGAGCGCAGCGTCCGCTTCCGCGCAAGTTTCGCCGTCCACCGGTTCACAATCCAATCTATCGAGCGGCGGCCCAGTGGCTTACGTTTATGTGGCCAGCTCTCCCGGAAACGGAGAACCAAACGTTATTGTCGGATATTCTGCAAGTTCGAACGGCGCGCTCACTCCCATCCCCGGCTCACCCTTCCAGCAGAACGCCGGTTCCATGGCGGTGAACGGAAAATACCTCATGGCTGTGAACAATTCGAGCCCTCCGAATATTGACACTTTGCAGATCGGATCGAAAGGCGCGTTGACCTACTTAACTTCAACCCCGTGCGCTCAGACAAGTAACGGGTGCCTGACCGCATTCAACTTGTTCTTTGACCATACCGGCAGCGATCTTTACGTAATGTTGTTCGATGAAAATACCAATGACGACACGGAATCTTTCGCCGTGGATAAATCTTCGGGAACCCTCAACTATCTGGGTGACACCATCACCGGGGCGTTTCCAGGCGACTACACGGGCACATTTTTTATCGGCGATAACGTCTATGCATATTCGACCGATCAGTCTGGCTGCATGTACTACAACATTTACGGATTTCAGCGCGAGAGCAGCGGACTTCTCAACCTCCTCAACATTCAGTTCAATGTGCCGATGCCTCCCCCGGGAGTACGCATCTATTATCCGGACCTCACGGTGGCCGATCCCAACAACAATCTTGCGTTTCTTGAGCAGCCCGCCAATCCGCCTGGCTGTGCCGCTGGGCCTTTGCAGATCGCCGTTTACGCCGCCGACGCGAACGGCAACATCCACACGAACAGCACCTATAAGGATATGCCGGCGACCTTGATCCAAAGCCCTTATGACATGAAGATGTCGCCTTCGGGCCAACTGCTCGCCGTGGCGGGTCAAGAGGGTCTACAGGTCTTCCATTTCAATGGTGCAACTCCCGTCACCCATTACACGGGCTTGCTCACAAAAGATCCGATCCTGCAGATGTTTTGGGACAACAGCAACCATCTCTACGCCATCAGCAGTACCGGCAAACTCTATGTAGGGACCGGGCGAAACGGCTAAACGTGTACAGGCCGCATTTTCGTTGCCGTAAAGAACGAGGTTTCTCACAACCAAACTGCCGTGGTATCAGGCAGTTGGAAAGAAACTGTAGGCGAAGTAATGGAAAGCCTGTAGATAAGAATCGCGGGAACAAAGGCCTGATATGTCCTTGCTTTCGCCCGCGTTTTGGAGCAACATCTCTGTGCTACAAGGGCTTTATTGCATGGGGCCGAACATGCAGGATAATAAGGAACGCTGGTTCCAACTTGCCGAGCGGGCTGCCAACGAGCAAGACTCCGAGAAGCTCCACGCTCTTATCAAAGAAATTAACGACCTTCTCGCCGAAAAACAAAAACGCCTGGACGATCTGAGGCGACTGGAACGTAATTTGCGCTTGAGTGTGTCCGGCGTCGCAGACTAGCAAAGTGTCAGCAAGAGCCGGGTGGATGTTCACAATTGAACAGACTTTCTCTGTTTAGAAGCCTCATCATGCTGGAGTGACAGCCGACCGAGTCAAGGAAATCAGCATCGAGATGTCAGGGCTCCTTGAGCAGCAATCCACAATGCTTAGCAGCCAGACAAGGCTATTAGAGATGAGCGAAACCGTTGATGAATATTTGCGCAGGTACGAACGTCTGAGACAGCTTGCTGAGGAGTTGAACAGATAGTCTGAGCCGTGTACGAGATCGTGGACTTCTCGTCTGTTACTGAATTCACGACCCGAATGATTGCGGTGAGATTGAGCCGCTGCCCCATTTAGGATCGGAATGGCAAGCATCGAATCCCGGCAGTCTTTCCTTGAGGAGGCGCAGATCAGTCTAAACCGCTCGGCTAATTCCGAATGACCCGAACTCCGACCTACGGAGAAAGAGTCATGCCCGTTAATGGTGACCAACAGCAGCGAATGGTGGAATTGGTTGCGGAAATCGAAGTTGAGAAAGACCAGACGAGGTTTGCGGCACTCGTCCGGGCGATACGGCTAAGAAAATGTTCCAGACGACCAGCCAAACGAGAAATCGTGTCATGAACCCATGATAATCAGGAGATGCTATAGATTCAGTTCTCGCGGAACCAGTTCGGATTGGAGAGGCTGGCTCCTTCTATTGTTATCTCTGGCGCCAAAACTTCGCCCCACACTTCTCCTCAGCCGCACTGGCAAGGGACTACCGCACAACCAACGTCAGGTCCGTTGTGTGGGTCGGCGTGGTGGCGTCCGAAGTGAACTTCCCCGGTGACGGAGATTACGATCTCGTCTCACGGCAACCGGTCAACGTAGCAGGGCGCGTTTGTGGGTTGCACCGGCGGAGTCGGCGGGGTCATCCATGGCGGATTGTTGAAATCGAAAAACTCGCTCATGTCCGGTTGGGCAGCATCGCGAGCGGTGAGTGCGGACACACCAAAACGGGTTTCGATAAACTTCAGGATCGCAGTTGAGTCCATAACGGTGTGTGAAACATAGTTCTGCTTACTAAAGGGCGAAACGACAATAAGCGGTACGCGGTAGCCAGTCCAGTTGAAGTCACAAGTCGCACCCGTCTGGTGGAAGCAAACTTCGCCGTAGCCCAGATCCATGGGAGGAATGCCATCCGGGCTCATCGCTGGCTGTGGCGGCACATGATCGTAAAGGCCTCCCATTTCGTCATAGGTCAGAACGAATACCGAGTCCTGCCAGGCAGAACTCTGCATCACGGAGTTCATGAGCCCTGAAACATAGTTCGCGCCCTCCTGAATGGCGACCGGATATTCATCCTGGTCGGAGCCGTGCTCGTCGAGGGACGCCGGCGAGGCGGGCTCAATCTGGACGACTTGTGGGAGCGTGCCGTTGGACAGGTCGTTCTCGAAGTCACAGGGTGAGCTTCCGCAGGTGCCCGCGGGTCCAACCGTCCCGAGATTTTGCGGATAGCTTAAATTGTCTCTCCCCCACTGGAAGTCCTTAAGGTAAACATCATCGTATGTCACCAGACAGGAGGTCTGGTACGGGGGCGTGCAGGGCGTGTAAGACGGATTGACGTAAATCTTCCAACTGATACCAGCCGACTGCAACTCCTGGAAAACGTTCGGGGCGGTGAGTTCAAGATCCTTGGAATTGTAGCCAACCGGGTGAACATACCCTTGCGAGGTGCCAGCGATCAGGTAGTGGCGATTGGGAGCGGTGAGGGTCATCACCGGACTAAAAAACCGGTCAGAGGTGGCAAAGTTCGTAGCCATGAAGTAGTAGTAGTTGAGCTCGGTCCAGTCGTAGTACCCCATTACCCTCTCACCGATGGTGTCGTAATAGGTGCCATGATTCTGGCCGGGATGCTTCAGTGAACTGTGGGCGGCTTCGGAAACAAAACCATTCATCGGCACTGTCGCCACAGCCTCGAGATCGAGGAGTGGACTCGCCCAATCCGGATTGAAATGATCCATGTCCCAGGTAGGGAATGGGTTTTCAATACACTGTGTAATCAAAGCGAACGAGGTGATGGTGGGACTATTGTCGTCCACTGTGCAATTTGGGAACGGGGGCCCACCGAGAACGTTGGGGTCGCAGCCCGGATTTGAAGGCGGCGGGCCATAAAGAGGCGGGATACCCTGCGGGGGGTTGAATTGCGGGAGCCCATCGAATGACTGATCGGGGTATCCGTACGCGGACCAATACGCCCGCATTGCGCCAAAGTAGTGATCCAGAGAGCGATTTTCCTGAGCCAGAAAGATAATGTGATTGATTGGCCAGGCGTTCATCGTGCTAGAAACCGCTTCATTCGAATTCAGCGTAACATTACACGTTCCCATTCCGCCGCAGTCCCCTCCCCATCCCACAAAATAGGCATTCGCAGCGGGAGTGGTGGTTAACGTGACCCGGCTGCCAGGACTATATTGTGCGCTGCACGTGAGCGGACAATCGATTCCCGCCGGGCTGCTGCTTACGTTGCCCCTGCCAGTCCCAGGAAGGGTGACGGTCAAAATATGAGTGTCCGATCTGATTGCTGTCCCTGCCGCATGACCGGTTCCGTCCAGGACGCACGTCCCTGGATCACTACATGGTGGCGACGAGCGTGGCTGCTGTCGAGGACTCAAGGCCATCGCGCCATCGTACGAATAAAGGAGGAAAAGCAAAACAATCAGAGGGATCGTCGAACGAACCGCCAACCGCGATTTCATGATGACTGCCATTGCGCACTCCACCAATTTGAATTTGTCGGTGCGGCGGCTTGGATAGCATCGCCGGCTATCGCGCGGGCCGGGGGCCATCGACGAAGTTCTCGCCGCGCCCGAAGGCTTTGACATCGAGATTGTGGAGGAAGTGCCAGTAAAGCTCGAAAAGGCACCCGGTGTCGTAGGTTGCGGCCTTCGCCATTTTCCATGACAACGAAAACCCCGGTTCCGCAGAGCCGGGGCAGGATTTTTCGTCAATTTCACTTCACGGTTTCTCGGGTTTTTTCTCCGGCGGTTCTTTCTTCTCGGGCGCAGCTTCAGGCTTCTTTTGGGCCGCCGCCGCCGTTCGCGGTGCGGGCCGAGGATGCTGAGCAGGTTGGTTGTGGGCCACGGTAGCGGGCGAGGACTTCTCCGGGCGGGCCTCAGGCTTCGGGGTTTCAGGCTTGGGCTTGGGAGTGGGCTGCGCGTGCGCCGTAGTTGCCGGCTTGGATTCGGTCTTTGGCCTCGGCTGATTATGGGCTGAAGTTTCCGGACGCGGTGTGTTCTCGGAGTGTGCTACAGGCTTTGGTGTTTCCGCCTTCGGCTTGGGAGCGGGCCGAGTATGAGCCGTAGTTGCAGGTCTCGATTCGGACTTCGGCTCAGCCTTTGGCTCCGTCTTTGGTCCGGTCTTCGCTGAAGTTGCCGGTGTCTTCTTGTTGTTCTCCGAGCGAGCTTCCGGCTTCGGCGTTTCAGGTTTTGGCTTGGGTGCAGGCTGAGTATGAGCCGTGGTTGCAGGGCGCGACTCGGGTTTCGGCGAGGCCTTCTTGGCATTTTCCCGTTCAGCCGCGGATCTGTTTTCAGTGGCCTTGTTTTCGGCGGCCTTGTTTTCGGCGGCCTTGTTTTCGGCGGCCTTGTTTTCGGCGGCCTTGTTCTCCGTAGCTTTAGCTTTGCTTTCCGCAGCCTTGTTTTCAGCGACTTTATTTTCTGCAGGAGCCTTGTAGGGTGCTCCCGCCTGTTTTGCGGCTACGACGCCCTTGCCGCTGAACTCTCCTGGTTTGGCGGTGGCGGCGACTCCGGGTTTGCCGCGATTTACTGATGCCAGCAACGCATGATTGGCGCTGGCGGCATGAACGTGCTCAGTTTGTGCTGCGGTCGGCGGAGTATGCTGTTCGCGCGCGGCCACTTCCTCGGTTGCCGTGGGACGGGCAGTCAAACCTCCGCTGCCCCCGTTATAGCTGACGCGATTGATGGTCGTGTTGTTGATGACGGTCTTGTTGTACACATTGGTGATCTGTACATTGCTGACATTGGTCACCGAGCGGTTGTAACTGAAAACCCCATTGTTCCACTGTCCTCCTTCGAATCCGACTCCGCCGTAGCCGAAACCGTAGTTGACCCCGCCGTAGAAGCCGATCTGCGGCCCCCAGTAGCCTTCATTAAAAACGAAAGCACCGCCGCTCCAGCCCCAGTAACCTGGGGTCCAGAGCACACCGACAGTGGGCGGCTGCACCCATGTACCGGGCACCCAAAAGTAGCCGTCAGGGCCGTAGGCCCAATAGCCGGGGGTCCAAAGATATCCCGGCTCGGGGACCGGTGGTTGCGTGTAAACAGGTAGGGCTGGCGGCGCGATGGTGATGGAAACGCCGATCTGCGCAAAAATAGTGGCCGGAACCGCGACGACCAACAGGGTTAGCAGGAGCAAACGGATGATTCGCATTTTGAATTCACCTCTAGTGAGCAGCCCGTTTGCGTTCTTGTTCGCGGGCGGCACGGATTTGCGGCGTGGCGCGATATAGTACTCAACTAGAATGCAGTGCCGGCTGAACGTGCACTATCCGGTGAAATGGGTATGGAGAAAAAACGCTTTGAGTAGGCTGACGACTGTAGTGGTCCGCTTCACGATTCTGGATGGCGTTCGCGGTAGGGTTTTCGGTGCGGGGGCTTGCGCGGTCATGAGCTCATTCGCGTGTTTGAAGTGCCGGGCGTTAGAACCACCACCAAGCTCAGATTTCGACTGATGAGCGGGACGTCTGAATCCGGCAAATCCAAGCGAAGCGCAGGATTTCGTTGGCCGCTACCCCACGCCAATGAGATGGCCAACATGTATCAGTACATCCCTATGCGATCTACCAGAAGTAAGGTATGGGAGCTGAGCGGGCAATGTGGCACTGTTGCATATGCATGCTCGGCGCTTGGAAGACAGAATCCGTGGACTCTCCGCACATGCCGTGCTCGCACAAAGACCAGAGTTGGATGCCATCCTTCCAGAGTTACAATCTGCCCTTCGGGAGCATAACACCCGCCTGAGAGAGAAAACGTTGCAGCGACTTGCCAAAGGGGAACCAATTGAACGGCGACGCTCCCCAATTCCAACCCTTCGCTAGGCTGCACTTTGGGGCTACAAGAAAAACCCTATGGACTTACAGAAGGCGAATATAGCATTGTCGTCGCAATGCGCCCGCCTCGTCTAGCACGCTCTAGAGCTACGCAAGTTAACGAGGAGGCGACTCTTGGTTAAGCAGGTAGCAGGGCCGTGCAAGGCGCCGTAGGAAAACGGATGCTCGAACTAGCATACCAAGCAGCAGTCGAGCAAGATAACAGTGGGCTTGTGGCACTTATCCGAGAGCTTAATCAACTGCTGGAGCCGAAACCCCGCCCCACAAAAGAATCCAGCGAACCAACTTCCACGTGAGGCGCCGGTTTAAGCGCAGTCGCCGTGCTCCAGTCCGGCGTGTTTGCGGAACGCTTCAAAGAGCCGTTCACTCGTTTGCCGTAGAGTGCTCGGCCCATCGGTCACGGCCTTTTCGACGCAAATAAGCTCATGGCACACCGAGCACCTGCCAAAGTGATGACTGGCCCTGTCCATTTCATCCTTTGGCCCAAGCCAACCCACATCGGTCAACTCTGGTTTTGTCATTTTACCGCCCCTTGCCCGTGCTGATCCGAGCGGCTTGGCCTGACCCGCGCACTAGCCGGAACTCTTTCCCGGTCGAGTGCGCGGCACAGTTCCTCAATAATCCGCATCAGCTTCTTGGGGGTTAGTTTCTTTGGACGCTCTTCCTGCGAGTTCTACCCAGGTCCTGCATTGTTTTGTGCCATCTTGCGCCATGATTCACCTCCACCAGCCAAAACAGCCCAACTAGGTAGAGGGAGCATTTTCATTGCCGCAAGGAGCTGGATTCTGCACGACAAAAATGGCCTAGTATCAGGCAGTTGAGAAAAGGCTGTAAGCGAACTCGGGGAAAGACTGTACGTCAAGAAAGCCCCCTTGCCCGGACTGTAAAGCTGTAGTAGTTCTATGCTCAGAACTGAGCAGATCGGATAAAAACGAAGCAAAGCAAGTAGCTGGTAAATGGTTGACGATTCGGGTAGAGTAGAGAATTTTCATAACGGTCAGAACTCATCTGTGAACTCAAAATCCGCCGGAGTCAGCTCTGGATCACCGATCCATCCCCTCCACCATCTTGGCCAACCTCACGTCAAGCGCCTCGCAGATCATAAAGCCGTACGAGGTGCTTCAAGTGGGTCCGAACTTTGCAATTAAACTTGCAATGAATAGGTGTTAGAAAACTGCCCAGCATCACAATTGGGCAAACCGCGCAACGATTGGACTTCTTATTCCCACCCCGGCGTCAGGAATGGGGTAGTTTCCAAACATCGGCAATTATGGTTCCGGCCGTTCTAGAAGATCATGACGTGCTCGTGTTTCACGGGTCTGGCCATCCCCCTCGGATGGAGCTAAGGAACTGTTGAGAAATCCATGGGATAACCTGCATCGCACTGTTATGTCTCATGCAGCGTGTCCCCCTCGCCCGCCAGTTAAGCGATCGAGAGGGAGAAATAGAAAACGCAGAGCGAGCAAATACTCGACAGCCTGTAACAGGTTGGCGGGCGACTCGCTCTTGGAGACAAACACATCTACCCATCTCAGTGCACCCTCTGGTAATCCATCATCTGCGGACAGTAGAGCGATTGGAACATCGGGTTGGCTAGATTTCATGCGCTGTGCGACGACATCCCCATTCATTCCGGGCATGTGATAATCCAGTAGCACCAAATCAATGGGATGGGAGGCAAACAGTTGCATAGCGTCTGTTCCCCTGCTGGCAACAAGGACCTTGCACCCAGCTTCCTCCAACAACATCTTGCGTCCTTCAAGTCCATTAAATTCGTCATCGACACACAGAACTAGGGGTCTTCTCGGCATGGCACTCCTCCAAAGTTTCGCCGGGCAAGCCATGAAACTTGCCTTGGCGCCATTGGCGGAGCAGCGCTTCTATGCCCCAAGCACGATCTGTACCAAACTTGCAGAGCACAGCACAGAAGAGCCCTTAGATCTGAAAGGCAACTGGGAAGTGTAAATACTACGACGCCGAGAAGGTAAGAACATCGTGGTCAACAGAAACATCTGTGGTAGGGCATCCAGATTCTCAATATGGAAAGCAATCGACTTGCCAAAAAGGGCCCGAAGTGACCGGGTCGTATCAGATTAGAGAGCTGGATGGTTTGTGCTATCAGCTACTTTCCACGGATTCGGTTCTTGGGCCACACATGCCTGCAACAACCGTCTCCAGCCGAGACGACGCTCTAACCACTGAGCGACCACCGTATTGCGTTCAACGTGATTGCTCAATTGACCGGGCGTAAGCCGCAGCCAGACACTCGTGCGTCGAACGGATACGCCCTCGGGATCGAGCGTTCGGACTTCAACATTCCCGTCTTCAACACGATACTCGTTCGTCGGAGAGCCGTCCCCAGATTCGAGGCGAAGCCGCATGTTTCCTAATACCATAGTCTTTGACGCTCCGATTCCGGCCAGGAAGTACGCAGCGCAGCGTGGAAACAACACCAGTATTTGGCAAGAACCCTGAGGTGTGCAATACAGCAGATACCCGATGTTCGCCAGAATATCCTGGAAGGATGTGATCTTTGCCGATCACTCACGAAAACAGCAACATATATAAGAACCTTTGTGGGCAGATCGTCGGCCAGGATTTCACAGACTCTTAACAGCCGAAACGGAGGACATTCATCTAACAACATTTCCACCGCTAACAATCGAGGTGAACGGGTTGATGCTGATTGTAATCGCTAATGACTTGTCCGAAATGAGCCTCTTGCGTCTTGCCGGCCGGATCGTGCAAGGCGATGGCAGTACGGTTCTCCTAGACGTTGTCCTGACTCGTCAGCACAAGCAATCCATTTTGTGCTTGATCTGGTTGAGGTCGATACCGCAGACGCTTATCGATGGGAACTTCCGGCGTTTCTCCACCCATTGGGCTCGCGACAAGGGAATTGAATTTAAGATTGCAAATGCGAAAGCGCGTCAGAAATGTCCTCGCACTTACAAAACTGGACTCCGTGTGCAGCTCTGCTCATTCAACGATTTGGACAGTCGCGAGTTTGCAAGCCCGCGCTGAAATCTGTTTGCACACTGCTCGCATACCATTGATTGACGCGGGGTTTCAGTCCCCCTCAAACGCAACGCAGTCCGCCTGTGCGCTGAGTGGCATTCCCTGACAGTCCCATCGACTTCGAATTCACAAGATCCCAGACACACTGAGAGTTTCGGGCCAGAGACCGAGAAAATTTGCACTACAGCAGGTACTGTATCTCTTGGAACTAGAAGTGAGGGATTCACCTACGAGAGAAAGGGAGAGACCCGAGACCGGCCTCGTCATTTCTCTCAACAGGAATCTCGCAATCGAGTCTCATAAGCGAGGGTCTCACCCTGTAACCCAATGAGGCGGTAGCCCATTGGTGTCAGCCGCGCCCAACTCCGGTTTTCGGCGGTCTCGGACTGGAGTAACGGTCAAACATTTTGGTATGTGGCTTGCAGGCGGATGAACAGGCGCTTAGCCAGAAGCTGGAGGCAAGATTATGACATACGTGATGACCAAACCTTGTCCGGTCTGCGGGCAGCAACTAACCAAGGGACGGCCTACCGACACCGTGCCCTGTACCTGCGGTAAACATACTTGGCAGGGCTAAGAGCGGACGAGCGGCTCAATTTGCTAACCGGCTGATGTTTCTCTCGCCATAAGGTTGCCGTTATGAAATCAAGTTTCACGACGTTTTGGGAAGCCGCTCAAACGATGATCGACAAGTTCATTGCGCGACTTCCATCGCTGATCGTAGGGATCGCTGTCTTTTTACTGTTCTACGCGCTGAGCATTATTGTCAGCCGCGTGATACTTCGTACTACTCGCAAGTACCGCCCTAACCTGGGTGTGGTTTTCGCCCGCCTTACGGGAGCGGCAACCATTCTGCTTGGCTTCCTGGTCGCGTTTTCCGTCGTCGCCCCTTCCTTTCAGGCTGGCGATTTGATAAAGATTCTCGGCATCAGTGGCGTTGCCATTGGATTCGCTTTTCAGAACATATTGCAGAATTTCCTTGCAGGCCTGTTGTTGCTCTGGGCCGAGCCATTTCGCGTGGGGGACGAGATTAAGTTGGATCCCTACGAAGGCACTGTGGAAGAAATTCAGACCCGAGCAACGATCATCGCGACCTACGATGGAAGGCGAGTCGTGATCCCGAATGCGGATTTATTCACTCACTCCGTCACGGTCAACACGGCCCTCGACGTTCGTCGCTGGGAATACGACCTGACCGTAAGAGAAAAGCGGAGCTTAGCCGAACTCAAGTCTTTCATCTGCAGGACTGTGAGCAAGGTTCACGGGGTCTTGCCGGATCCCAGCCCCGAGGTTCTGGTGATGGACTTGGGCGATCCGGGATCGAATACTCTTAAGATGCGAGTCTTGTGGTGGACGAGGGCGCCTCGCCAGCATGAAATGCTCGCCTCGTACGACCGCGTCTTAACTGCAATCAGACTGACCCTCGACCGTTCGACAATTGGCGGAGATCGGGCCGCCGCTTAGGCTTTTACCGTGCTCTGCTTGCGCGGTCGGACACCTCCCGAAACACCGGGTACACCGATTATCGGGTCGTCTCAGCGTCGCATGTGGTTCGCATTGTTCCCGCCGACATAAAGGAGATCGCGCGGACTGAGGAAGGTTGAGGCGACGAGACTATTCCCGACACAAAGGATGGAAAGGAGTTGTACTCGTCCAATGGATGGGTGACGCTTTAATTGCTTTCGACGACCGTCCGGCATCTCTCATCTAGCAGAATCTGCTGCACTGAAAAAGCTGCCCGAAGTGGCCTGCCCAATACAGAAGCGTCAACTTTGGATTTCAATAGAGGCGAAAGGCAACCTCCACACTGATCTGGACGTTCACTGGTTTTCCATCCTTCTTTGCCGGCTCGAAGCGCCACTGCCGCACGGCCTCAATGGCCTTTGCGTCGAGTCCAGAACCAAGACCCCGAACGATGCGGATTGTCCCGTGGATGTCCCTCGGCGTCGACAATTAACCCTAAGATACAGGTTCCCTGCGTCTTGGCCCTGCGAGCGTCTTCGGTATAATCGGGATCCGGCGTGGAGATCGCCTGAGGCGCCGAGATGCCTCCCCCCACCCGAAAGACACCTCCACCAATACCTCCGCCACTTCCTGAACCCACACCAGGGCCATGGCCCGCTCCGATCCCGCCTCCGGAACCAGAACCAATCCCTGCACCAGAACCAGACCCGTTGGAGGGCGGAACCGGGATTGTGGCCCCCGCAGTGGTTCCAAGGTTTGGCATACGATTTTCTGCAAGATGAACTTGTGGCGGGACCACGACGATAGGCTCTGCGGTAAGATGAGGCTTTTCATTCCGAACGACGATGGAGGGCGGCGTGATCTGCTGCATGGCAGGCTTCGGCAATCGTCCCTTCGGTACAGGGACAGCATCGTGATCTCCGCCGCCCCCGCCGCCGCTGACCACTTTCGGGGACGTGGGCAAAGTGTAGGAATCCGGAGATGGCGCGATCAACGTCACAATCTCACGCGGTGCAACTCGTTGCACGATTTGATGGCTGAACGCCGCGCTGGCCACTACCAAGCCGATCAATACAACGTGCACCACGGCTGATGTTGCGACACCGTTGGCCCGATAGTTGTTGAACTGCCCCCAGATCTCGTCCGGTGGGCAGGAAAACCGTGGCCTCGGCCGCAGTCTTGCTGGCGGGTGTATAGGACGTTCGCATTCTTGATAGTGACGGTTGGACAACGGTTGTCGCCGGAGAGCCGACGTTGAGTGACTGTTGAAGGGAGGATTCTGATAGCTCAACATGGACCTCCTTGCTCACGCAGAATTTACTGTCATGTGATAGATGCCTCGCAACCACAACCCGTTTTATGCTGTCTGCGTTGACAAACATTCTTGTACGTGAGCTCCTAGGAGTAGCTACACGATTCGCCTGATTACCGGCCTAACTGTCTCGAAGCCTCGGCTGCCGCTGGTGAGTGTCAGAATTCGCCGCGCGGTCCCCAACGCCGCCCGGTGCCAGAGAAGTTGTTCGACCCTAAAGTGCATCTGAGGTCAGCTCCTTCTAACCCGGTCGCGTGGACAGAAGAGAAGTCGGGAAGGTCGAACGGAGTCAACATTACTCAGAGGGGCCTAGATTTAATAGTTAGACTCCAAAGGAGAGGTAAACGGAAACAGCCTTCTGACTTGACCAAACAGCCGCAATCAAGCCCACGATAGTTTCCCGATTTCCATTTCTGAGAAGACTCGTGAACCTGCCGCCGAACAAACCCCGCTACAGATGCCCCAATTTAGTCATAGACACGGACTTCGACCTTGCCGGCATCGGCGGTTGTTGACGACTTCCCCAAGCCGATGATTTTCACTTTCGTATCGTCGAATTTGAAATGTTGAACCAGGAAGTCGCGGACTACCTTGGCGCGGGCCTGGGTCAACACGCGATCCTTGTCGGTATCGCCGACTTCGGCGGATGCCGCCACCACGACCAGCCGGAACTTGTTCTGCTCCAGGAATTTGCCGGCTTCGTCAAGCGCCTTCTCATTCTTCAGTTTCGCGTTGTCGGATTTATCGAAGATATCCTTGGCGTCGTACTTAAATTCCTTATCGCTGGGTTGCGAAGGCAATTGGGAGATCTTGTTCTTCCTGAGGTCCTTGGGATCCTCATACCCGCGCTTGTTGAAGAAGCCGCGTAACAGAAAGTTCTGCTTCAGCGCGTCCGCATCTTCCGTGAACGCCGTTGCCGCGGTCCTGGCTTGATTCATGACTCCAAGAGCAGCATCGGAAAAGTCCACGGGAGTTTCGCCCTTGATGGTGTCGCCGTTCTCGATTTCAGGCGACTTGTCCGCTCCAAAAGACACTTCAACGTATTTATTGCCCAGCAGTCCCTCGGTCTTGATGGTTGCGACGGAGTCCTTACGAACAATCTCTCTCGTCGACCTGGACATGTCCATCACGACTGTGAGTTTTCCGCTGGGTCTGTCGGGCAGGAAGATGTATCTCACAGTTCCCAGGTGAATCCCACCGACACGTACGTCGGCGCCGTTGTCGAGCCCGGCTACGTCTTGAAACTGCGCCTGCAGCTGATAGGTCTGCCGGAAGAGGAAACGTTTCTCGCCGATCAGGAAGACTCCACCCGCCAGGATAACTAGCGTTGCGACAATGAACATGCCCAATCGGAATGCTCGCGACATAGGTCCGCTCCTAAAAACTGTCCCGGTTCAGAAACTCGACGACGAACTTGTCTCTACTCTCCTGCAAGTCCTTGAATGTTCCCTCGATCAGAATCCGTCCATCGCGCATGAGGGCCAGGCGATCGGAGACCTTCCGTGCGCTGGAGATGTCGTGTGTGACGACGACCGATGTCATGTTTTCCTCCTTTTGCATCTTGAGAATCAATTCGTCGATTTCCGACGCGGTCATGGGATCGAGCCCCGACGTGGGCTCGTCGAACAGTAGAATGTCTGGCGACAGAGCCAAGGCTCGCGCCAGCCCCACGCGCTTCTGCATCCCCCCGGAAATCTGGCCGGGCAGTTTGTCCAGGTCTTTCTCCATTCCCACGGTCGAAAGCAGCTCGCGCACACGTTTCTTTCGTTGGGTTTCGGAGAGGTCGCTGTGCCGTTCGAGAGGGAAGGCCACGTTTTGTTCTACGGTCATGGAGTCATAGAGGGCCGAGTTTTGGAAGAGGAAACCGATCTTCTTCCGAATCTCATTCAACGGTTCGAGCGAGAGGCCGCTGATTTCCTGCCCGTGAATAAGGACGGATCCTGAGTCAGGCGGCTGCAGTCCAATGAGGATCTTCAGCAGCACACTCTTGCCCGTGCCACTCTGCCCAAGGACAGACAGGGTCTCGCCCTGCGCCACCTGCAGATCGATTCCGTTCAAAACCTTCTGCTTGCCGAACGACTTTCGCAGTGTCTGCACCTGAATCGGAGCCGTGTGCTTCTTGGTTTCCTTGGTCGATGTCATGGGAAGAACACCTGGATCAGCCGGACCAATACCACATCGGCGAGAATAATAAAAAGCGAGGATAGCACCACCGAACTGGTGGCCGCGCGTTCAACGCCCTCGGTGCCCCCTTTGGCGCGCATCCCTTGAAAACATGAGACGGTTCCGATGATGAAGCCGAAAACGGCGGTCTTGAACGTCGGCGGCAGAAAGTCGTTGAAGGTCACATTCTTGGTGCCGCGTGCCATGAACAGTTGAAGCGAGATCGGTTCAGTCAGCGTATTTGTGATCCAACCAAAAAGGATGCCGCAGAAATCCGCCGCCAGAGTGAGTAAGGGCAGCATCACCACGCAGGCCAGGATGCGGGTCGCTGCCAGATACTTGTGGGGATCGACTGCCGATGCCTCCATTGCGTCCACTTGCTCGGTAACTTTCATGGCGCCTAGTTCCGCTCCGATACCTGCCGCCACCCGTCCACTCACAATCAATCCCGTGATGATCGGACCGCTCTCCGTGATGATCGAAACCAGGAGGAGCGCCGGAAGCAGCGACTTCGCGCCAAAACGGACAAGGCTGTCGTGGGTCTCGAGAGAAAGAACAACGCCGATCGCGGCCCCCGCCAGTGCCACGAGTGGAAGAGATTTCGATCCCAGTTCGTCCAGTTGATGCATGAATTCCCGCACTTCGTACGGAGGCAGGGAAATGGCTCGGAGTATGCGCAGACAGAAAAGTCCCAGGTCTCCAAACCACTCGAAAAAACGGATCACCAGGCATGGGGAGCCGGACTGGCTCGCCTTGTGTGTGCTCCTAAGATCGGCTGCTGTTGAGATTGCCATAGTAAGGCTCTGCGGCAGCTCGCCATGAACAAGTCGCCGTTAAGGCCTTGGTAGGATGCGGTTGAGGGTTTGACCGTCTACGGCAAATGGAACAATATTAGTTCAATTCGAGGCAACCTCAACGCGGGTCGGGCACCACATTGTCCCTATTTGACCCTGGAGCCAGAGTTAGCAGTTCTCAGAACGTGTAATCGCCCTGATTTCGTCAGCTAACCACTGACGTTGAGAACTTGGACGTGGAACGCATTGCTGGTCGCTCGGTTAGTTGGAATGCGGTGGTATGCTGGTGCGCGCCGAGAGAGCCGCGCTGCACTAGTGTCGCGAGGCATCAGTACAGCCGTTCCTGCATATTGAGCCTGGATTTAACCTGTTGCGGCTCGGCGGGAAGACGCTTAGCATTCTTAAGAGGTTCGAGGAGTATTGGTAAGGCAGAGGTCTGTCACGTTTGCACCGTTCCAAGCACAGGCACTGGATGGCATGGACATCGCTTTTGATCGCCTTATATGCTGGCAGCGTGTGTGGCGAGGCGCAAACCATTTCTGAGCCGTCAGATGAAGGCCGGAGGCTACACGCAATCCTTGAATACATCTCAACCGCATGGAATACCCTGACTCGTTCCACCACCGATTGTGAGGGCGTTGCTGATACCAAACTTGCCGAATCCCCGGTGCTCTATTTGCCTGCTGATGTGGCGGCTCCACGGTCGCTGATCTCGGCGCCGGCAAATTGCGAAATTCGCGTCAAACATCTCCCGTTCGTAATCCACAGAGCGGGGAAAGTACAAGCGCGGCAAATCCAACCGCCGGGATTACTCTTCCTGGAGAATCCCTACGTCGTCCCTGGCGGCCGGCTCAATGAGATGTATGGCTGGGACAGTTACTTCATCATTCGTGGATTGCTGCGGGCTGGAAAAATCGACCTGGCTCGCGGCATGGTCGAAAACTTGTTTTTTGAGCTTGAGCATTACGGCGCCGTGCTCAATGCAAGCCGCACTTACTACCTTACCCGTTCGCAGCCCCCGTTCTTGACTTCCATGATCATGGCGGTGTACGAAGCGGATAAGTGCCGCGACGATCGTACGTGGCTAACGGCGGCGCTAACGGCTTTCGGGAAGGTTTACGTGAATGGAACCACATCAACCTACAAGAAGCGAACAATGTCGACTGCAGCGCGCAAGAAGATCGCGGCGGCGCAGAGAGCCCGCTGGGCAAGGGTTAGGGCAGGCAAGAAGCATTAAAGGAAGACAGCCTGCTGGCTGAGATCATGGCGCTGCGGATCAGTGCGTTTTCGCGGGCTCCCGCAGAACTAACAGACGTGGCAGAGTATCTCACAAGCGTTATTGGCGTAACATCGCGATTGACTGGACCTGCGCGCTATCACCTTCCGTGCAAACGCCCAGAATAAGCGGGCAACCCGCAATAGGTTGCATGTCTCTAAAACGCTCGGCAGACTTCATACGAAGAAGTGACAGGTATTGCCGACAGTCGCGGAACCCACAACTACGGCCCGGTGCGTGGCCGGTCGCGAAACTTTCTAGTTGACCCTGGGTTCTTGGAAGCGAATGGAGGGATGGCACCGAGGAACATGATGTGGTGCCTAAGGAATCGGCATGCGGACCAGCGCGCTCGTATCTGCCATCGTATTGCTTCTGTGCGCAACCGGCCTTGGTCAGCTACGCTCCTCGCTTTGTGATTTGACAAGCAGTAGACTCGAAGATTGCCCCTCCTTAAACAGTGCCCAAGAGACCTCCGATTCCGGTCTGCATGTACTCAGTCCCAAGGAAAGCCCCGAGGAGACCTCTGAAACCCACGCACCGGATGCAGCGGGCAGTTACTTCGACGCCAGCTCAACCCTCATCGCATCCCAGCCAAACGCTAATTCGGGTTTTCATTGGCGTCGCGCATTGCTGGAATCCTTCACTTTCCTGACGATTGAGCAGGGGTATGTAGTGCACTCTGACTTTTTCTGGGTGACGGTGGAAAATGGCGTGCCGTTCAATCACTACTGGCGTGACTACACCCGTTCGCTTTCGACGTGGGTGCATTCCGGGTGGAACGATGGCGACCCGAATTGGTACGGCTACGTCGGACATCCTATCCAGGGAGCGCTGACCGGCTTCATCCAGATCCAGAATGATCCCCAAGGTGAAAAACTGGAGTTTTCCAGGACGAAGGCCTACTGGTGGAGTCGTCTTAAAGCTGGATTGTGGAATGCCGCTTACAGCACACAATGGAATCTTGGCCCCCTGAGTGAAGTGACTGGGGAGAAGTACGGCACAAAGGTGCGAGGACCATGGAACTACGACGGGTCATGGCCATGTCATCGACATTGCGTGACTGGCGTGGGGCAGATAGACATCGTGATGACGCCTCTTGGTGGTACCGGCTGGCTCATAGGGGAGGACTTTCTGGATAGGTTCATTGTGCGACGAGTAGAGCGTGCGACACCGAATCGTTTCCTGATCGATACGGTCCGTTGTGCCCTGAATCCAATTCGCGGAGGAGCCAACATGCTCACGGAGAACCGCCATGGTATCGCGCCTCCCGCGATACTCGAGAAGTAGGAATTCCGTTGGAAGGAAAAACGGCTTTCTCGCCCTCCGAGGTACAAACGATACCGGTTCCTCACCGTGGGGACGTGTTTCTTGGATACTCACATATGAGCGGGGACCCCCTATCCGGCGGAGCGGCAAGTGAGAGTGGCTGGAACGTGTCTGCGGAGAAGAAGCTCCTGCGATATTTTGGAGCTGTTGCTGATTTCAGCGGGCAAAGCGGCACTACGACTCAGCGTGGTTTCTTGTTTGGTCTGCGTGGCGGGACCTCCATCAGAAGGGTCCGCCCCTTTGCGCAGGCCTTGTTCGGGGCCGTGCAACTCCCTGAGAGTAACCATTACGCCTCGAAGCCAGTTACGTCTTTTGCTGAAGCCCTGGGGGTAGGAATCGATTCTCCCCTGACTCGTCTCCTTAGTTGGCGCGTTGAGGCGGACAATTTGATGACCTCCTTCGACGGCCATGTGCGACAAGACCTTCGGCTGTCCATCGGACCAGTTCTCAATTTCTAAAAGCTTGGTCATGCTGGAACAAGGAGTGGGAGGTGACGTTGTCGAGATTCGGTGCCGCAGGCTTTGTTCTGACCCTGACAATCGTGCTGTCTCATCATGCAGCTAACGCCCAAGAGCCTTTTCCTTCTGAAGGAGAGTGGGACATTAGTGTGTGGGTGGCTGGCGCAACCGGTGAAGAGACCAGCAACTCGTTTGCGCAAGCCCAGATTTCGACCGCGGGAGTATTTGTTGGACGATTTGTCACCGGTGAACTCGGTGGAAGTTGGCGCAGGGGCAGATTGGAGTACGGAGTCAACCTGGTTCCGGTACTTGCGCAATCAAGAACTCAAACTGTATACGGTGGCGGTTTTGAGCCTGTCGTACTCCGGTGGATGTCCAGCCATCGTCTAGGTCGCGGAGCACCGTATATCGAACTGGCTGGAGGCGGCGTATTTACGAGTGCAAATCTACCTCCTGGGCGCAATACTTCACCCTTTAACTTCACCGCCCGAGGTGGCGGGGGGATTCTTATCTTTACCAACGGGCGGCGGTCCTTGGATATCGGTTGCCACTGGATGCACGCTTCCAACGCCAATCTGGCTTCGTTCAATCCCGAATTCAACGGCATCCAGGTCAGCTTCGGGTACCATTGGTTAAAATAAGGACGCGATGAACACCCTATACCCAGCGATACCGAGTGGCGCTGTAGCGTTGATTTGGTGGTTCCTCACAACTGTCCTAAACATCGCCATTACACTCATTGACTTTTCGTGAACCTGCTCCATCATGTTTGTGCAATTTCCGTATCGAAATTCCGGGAATACAGCTCGCCGCCGAGTCATGCGGCGCGGGCCTTCGCAGAGGACAGGCACGCCGCAACTTCACGGAGGAGGTGCTCGTAGTCAGCAACTGTCGCCCGCTCCACGTGAATGCGAGCGCCCTTTACGCCTGCTTCTTGCGCCAACCTCTTGAACTCACTCTGAAGAAAAACTTCTAATTGCTTCGGTGTCAAGACGGCAATGGGAACAATAGAGGACTGGCCGGTCTCGGTCTCAACCCTCACGCAGTATGGAGATTCGGACTGTTGTGTTTCCGGACTCATGCGACACCCGCCTTTTCTGGAGTGACGAAAGTGGCAGGCAAGATCCTTAACATTCTAGCGCGTCCCGCCGCTCCGCGCGCGATTCGGTTCTCAAGGGTACTGATCTGATTTGACGGATCAGTACCTTCTCAAGTGGTGAAAAATCGCCTCTCTGACAATGTTGGCGGTGTCAAGTAGTTTTCGAGCACACTTCAGCATGCACTCGCAGAAGAGCGCCATTCAAGACTGGGCCGGCGAAATCGCGGGCGGATTGACCACGGTCACGGTGAATTAACCGTCCTCATTCAACTGGCCTAGGGAATTGAAAAATCTGCATGCCCGAAAGGGTACCGGCGGTTCGAATCCATTGCGCTCCGCCATGCAGTCTGGGTTGCAGAGAAACCCGGCTGCATTCCTCCGACAATCGCTCGAAAACGCCGCAATTCTGCGATTCTCGCCCCGGAACCGGACCGGAGAAAGTGCCCTGCTGACGGCCGCAGCCAAGCTTCGTGGCCATTTTCTCTGGAGGGCGATAAGGCAGTCTGGTTTCGACGAGCCCACTTGACGAATGTAATGCGATCACAAACCGCTCACTCGGCAAAAGCGCCTTGACTTTCCGCTCTCCTTGAGTCCATCTGCCTCGATTGCCTGCTATTTTTGTTGCCAGCCTTCGTAGGCATCAATCTGGTGTTCTGCAATAGCCTGAATGGTGCTTGTTGCGTTCTCATTGGCACTCCGCCGCCTCGCCGCAACGCGATGTTTTCGGCGATGCAGTTTCTCGGTCGTAGGAAGGAAGTATAAAACGGCATTGCTGTCGAAATCGCACTGGCACTCGTTGACCCTCAATGAGTGATATAGAGATTTATTGCCAACTGACCCGGCCAGGCAGCATACGCCAAGCGAAAGGAATTTCTTTAGACAACCGGCCATTATCTCGTGCCATCGAAGTCACCGAAAAGACTAACCCGCCAGCAGGAGCCGATCCCGATGTCAAAGCCCTTCACAATCCTTTGCCTCGGCGCAGCATTGAGCGCAGCGTCCGCTTCCGCGCAAGTTTCGCCGTCCACCGGTTCACAATCCAATCTATCGAGCGGCGGCCCAGTGGCTTACGTTTATGTGGCCAGCTCTCCCGGAAACGGAGAACCAAACGTTATTGTCGGATATTCTGCAAGTTCGAACGGCGCGCTCACTCCCATCCCCGGCTCACCCTTCCAGCAGAACGCCGGTTCCATGGCGGTGAACGGAAAATACCTCATGGCTGTGAACAATTCGAGCCCTCCGAATATTGACACTTTGCAGATCGGATCGAAAGGCGCGTTGACCTACTTAACTTCAACCCCGTGCGCTCAGACAAGTAACGGGTGCCTGACCGCATTCAACTTGTTCTTTGACCATACCGGCAGCGATCTTTACGTAATGTTGTTCGATGAAAATACCAATGACGACACGGAATCTTTCGCCGTGGATAAATCTTCGGGAACCCTCAACTATCTGGGTGACACCATCACCGGGGCGTTTCCAGGCGACTACACGGGCACATTTTTTATCGGCGATAACGTCTATGCATATTCGACCGATCAGTCTGGCTGCATGTACTACAACATTTACGGATTTCAGCGCGAGAGCAGCGGACTTCTCAACCTCCTCAACATTCAGTTCAATGTGCCGATGCCTCCCCCGGGAGTACGCATCTATTATCCGGACCTCACGGTGGCCGATCCCAACAACAATCTTGCGTTTCTTGAGCAGCCCGCCAATCCGCCTGGCTGTGCCGCTGGGCCTTTGCAGATCGCCGTTTACGCCGCCGACGCGAACGGCAACATCCACACGAACAGCACCTATAAGGATATGCCGGCGACCTTGATCCAAAGCCCTTATGACATGAAGATGTCGCCTTCGGGCCAACTGCTCGCCGTGGCGGGTCAAGAGGGTCTACAGGTCTTCCATTTCAATGGTGCAACTCCCGTCACCCATTACACGGGCTTGCTCACAAAAGATCCGATCCTGCAGATGTTTTGGGACAACAGCAACCATCTCTACGCCATCAGCAGTGCCGGCAAACTCTATGTTGGCACCGTTACTCCGACGAAGCTCGCAATGGCTCCGGGATCGCCATACACGGTCACAGGTCCGCAGTATGTGATCGTCCAACCGTTGACGCAATGAGGCGATGCTTTAGCAGTCAAAAACCCTCGTCGAGGCGAATGCAATACGATTACAAACCGATGCTCAAACGAAATCGACTTGACCCGCTGCCCTTACCGCACCTGCGGACTTTAAGATGCTGGTCGCCTACAAGAAGTACAGGTAAATCCCCGGTTGGCCTACCAGAAACGCTTTATAGAATCCTGTTTTGCGCTGTGGCAGCCTGTTGTCCGTGCCATCTCGTCGCCTCGAAGACCGAATCCGCGAATTGTGTGCTCAGGCCATAGCACCGGACACCACCAACTTCACAGATACCCTCGCGGAACTCCGGTCGGTTTTGCATGAACACGTTGAACAACTGCGCAAACTGGCTCGGCAGCAGCTGGCCGTAGCGAAGAGAGTGGCTCAGACTCCCATCTATGGAGAAACAGCCATGCCCGGTCATGGGGATAAGCAACAACGAATCATGGAATTGGTCGCGGAAATCGAAGCCGAAAAAGACCAGACCAGGTTTTCCGCTCTCGTCCACGAACTAAACGAACTATTAGCGGGCAAGCCACACAACCTTACGATTCCCCGCGAGTCAGCGCGGTTAGAGAAACCTGGAACGCGTCTGACCTCTTGACGGAGAGGCACTGGAATGACCCGACGCTGACCTGTCGTACGAATCGATGCGGACGTCGATCGGGTGCCTAAGCTCTTACGGGTTCACCCTAAACACAATGCCATTGTTGGCTCGGCCCCCATAGTAGGTTGTGCCGTAGACGTTGCCCAATTTGTCGAGCGTCAGGCCGGCCTCAGGAGCCATGCCTTGCTGCCCTCCGGTAAAACTGTGGAGCACGGTTTCGTTACCACCAGTGTCAAGTTTGAAAACGGTGCCAAGGTCCGCTGGACCACCCTGGGTTGTGATGCCATACAAGTTCCCTACCGTGTCGCGGACCACTCCAGCGGAAGGAAATGCGCCATCTGACCCACCAGCGAAACTGTGTAACGCGGTGACGGCACCGGTTTTGTCCATCTTAAAAATGGTGCCGACGTGTGAGGTTCCGCCCTCATAGGCTGTTCCGTACAGGTTGTGTGCGGTGTCGGCGATCAAACCCGTATACGGATAAGCCCCTTCAGCCCCCACGAAACTATGGAGGAGGGTTTCGTTCCCGGCAGTGTCGACTTTGAACACAGTTCCGAATCCAGAAATCCCGCCCAGCGTGGTCGTGCCGTAAAGATTTCCCGCCGCATCCCGAACCAAGGTCGACCAGGGGTTTGCTCCATCGATGCCGCCATTCTGGGTGTCTCCCGTGAAACTGTAGAGCATGGTCTGTTTGCCGTTCGCATCGAGCTTGAAAACGATTCCACAGCCGTAATTCGCGCAACCAAGGAATGAGCCGCCGCCCGCGGTCGTGCCGTACAGATTCCCGGCCGAATCCTCAATCACGCCGCCCTCAGGGTTGGCCCCATCAGTCGTCCCACCCTGAAAGCTGTAGAGTACACTTTCCTGTCCGGTCGCATCCACCTTGAACACAGTGCCACTGTTCGAAACCCCACCCCAAACTGTGGCACCATAGATATTCCCCGCCGCATCTCGTACTAAATTGCCGGCCGGGTTTCCGCCGTCAGGCGGACCGGCGAAGCTGTAAACGATAGACTCCTGGCCGGTGTGATCGAGTCTGAACAGGGCGCCGTAGCCATGCGCGCCTCCGTAGAAGGTGGTGCCATAGGCGCTGCCCTGACCGTCGGGGATCAGTGCCGCCTGTGGGTTAATACCATCCGGGGAATTTCCAAATGAATAGAGCACGCTGAAAGTTTGCGATTGCGCTGCGCTGGCGACGATGAGGATCAGGGCGATCGATCCGATGCGGACTATATTGCGGGTCACGTTCTTCCTCCTAAATTCTGACTCTTACAATCGATTCCTTGGGTCGAGATCGCAATCCAACTTACGGTGCGAAGCGAAAAACCTGATCGCCATAGACCCCATAGAGGTTGTCCTCTCTATCGCCTATCATGGTGGACGTCGCTGCGGGAAGCTGATAAACCATGGAGAAGTTCCCGGAGCTATCGATCTTGAAAATGCCGCCGCCAGCGAAGATCGCTTCTGACGATCCGTAGAGAGCGTCCTGATCGAAAACCAGAGCGGTGTTCGGGGCTTGGCCATCCTGTTGATTTTCGAAAACGTGCAACACGGTTTCGTTCCCGGAGGGATCCAATTTGTAGACGACGCCGCAACCAAACCCCGAGTTGCAAGTTAGATCGCCGCCTCCTGGCGCTGTACCGTACAAGTTGCCGCCCGAATCGCGGATTACGCCGGCTACCGGACCGATGCCATCTGTGCCAATAAAACTGTGAAGTACGGTTTCGCCAGCCTTATCCACCTTGAAAACAGTCCCGCAGCCGGGAATAAAGCCCTGACCCTGACAGAACCCGCTGGTGTTGCCGCCTACCAAGGTGGTGCCGTAGAGAGCACCACCTGAGAGCAGCAGGCTAGCTCCGAAAGGTGTAGCACCGTCTGCGCCCCCGTTGAAACGGTAGAGCACAGTCTCCTTGCCTGTGACCGTCACCTTGAATACCGTCCCACAGCCGAAGGAACAATTTGTTTGGAGTCCGCCTTCGAACGTGGTTCCGTAAAGATTGCCGTTTGAGTCGGCGATCAATCCCGCGAGTGGACCTTCACCATCATTCGGCGGGCCGGCAAAACTATGCAGGACGGTCTCATTGCCCTCGGAATCCAGCTTAAATACCGCACCGAAGTTGTAGGTACCACCGTACTCAGTTACACCGTAAAGACTGCCGGCACTGTCCAGGACCAACCCAGGCATGGCCATCGCTCCATCGGGTTGACCTCGGAAGTTGTACAGCACGGTTAGCTTGCCGGTGGGATCGACCTTATAAATGAAGCCACAGAACGGCCACTGGTTGCAGGACTGGTTTCCGTAATAACTGGAAGCCCCGTAGATATTGCCCTCGATGTCTCGAACCACGGGCCCGCTGACCTCTATCCCAAGGTTCTCCACGGTGGCGATGACCGTGAAAATCTGCGCGTGCCCCAGGGCCGGGAGAAACATCACGACAGCTAAGATAATGAAATGAGCTGCACTGGTCTTCATGTTTCCTCTGACATGGCTACGTCTTTTCGGCTCAAGGCATGAAGCGGAAAAACTCGTCGCCATAGGTTCCATAGAGGTTTCCCTCGCTATCGCGGATCATCGTGGACGGACCCGTCCCGTTTGAATTCAGCGCATAAATGACAGAGAAATTTCCCGACATATCGATCTGGAAGATTCCACCACCGACTAAAGTTGATCCGTACAGATTGCCTTGATCGAGCACGAGGCCTGCATGAACCGTCTCTCCGTCCTGTATTCCCTGGAAGGTGTGCAATACGGTTTCGTTCCCGGACGGATCCAACTTATAGGCGACGCCGCAACCAAATCCGGAGTTGCAGCTGAGATCACCACCGTCTTCAGTACCGCCATAGAGATTCCCGGCTGCGTCTCGTACAACGCCCGCCACGGGGAAGCCACCATCGACGCCGTCGTTGAAGCTATAGAGGACGGTCTCGCCGGTATTGTCCAATTTGAAAACCGTCCCACATCCTGCTATGGCGTTTCCCGGCGCCTGACACTTGAGGTTGCCGCCGTCTGCCGTGGTGCCATAGAGAGCGCCTCCAGCGAGCAGCAAACTCGCCCAGGGGATCGCTCCATCTGCACCGCCGCTGAAACGGTAGAGCACCGTTTCCTTGCCAACGGGACTAACCCTGTATACGGTTCCACAGCCGGCGCCGAAACAGGTTCCGAGTCCGCCTTCTGAAGTGGTGCCGTAGAGATTGCCACGAGCATCGCGAATCAGGCCGCTAAAGGGTTGTTCGCCGTCGTTCGGCGGACCGGAAAAACTGTGCAGGACGGTTTCATTGCCGGCGACGTCCACCTTGAAGACCGTTCCGAAGTTGAAGGCTCCACCGGACTCAGTGGTCCCGTAAATATTGCCTGCGCTGTCTAGGACCAGCCCCGGTAACGGAGTCGCTCCGTCAGGTTGACCTTGAAACCGGTAGATAACCGTAGGCTTACCCGTAGGGTCGACCTTCAGGATGAAACCACAGCCTTCCCCCTGCATGCAGCTTTGCAGGCCGCCATATCCCGATGCGCTATAGAGATTGCCGATGGCGTCTCTAACCGGTGGTCCGTTGTTGGCGGCCGAAAATGCTGGCACCGTCACTATTTCCGTGAAGATTTGCGCGTATGCCGAGGATGCCGCAAAGATTGCGACGGTTGCGACGATGAAATACGTAACGATTGTCTTCATGTTTCCTTCGATCTTGGAGTGACCTTGGGCTTTACTCTGCGGCCAGGGGTTGGCCGTTGGTTTTGAGTTCTGTGTGCATCCGGTGGCATTTTTTCTCACCCATCGGGATGAAAAATTGTTTCCGTGCTTTAGAGAAGCGTGGCTCGTGGCGGGTTGCCTGTTGATTCTTGGTTCCGCAACACTCTGCTGAGCTCCGCTTCGGGGTCGTACACGAGGTACCGCAACAAGTTCAGGCCATAGCGACAAAGCGTAGTGATATTCGTTTTGTACCAGCAACATTGGCCCATGTTAGGAGACAAGCCGCAGAAGAAGCGAAACCTTTGGAGCGCTTCAGGCGAGCTGAGTCCAGCTGCGACCAGCCGATGGTTACCGTCCAGAATCGTCATTGGTCCAGTCTCATTCACGCCGATCAGTAGAACTGCACCGGCATCAGCGCTCTTCGTCAGCCAGTCGCCCAAGTCCACTATCTTTGAAAGAAACGTCTGGTCCGCAACTTCGTAACTGTGTCCTGAACGAAAGGACTGCAAAACTCGTGTGAAGGCGAAATCGCCTCGCGCCAGCTTTCGCCACTGCGCTCTTGGGAAAACACGGATTCGTTCCAGATCTGGCATCCGCAGTTGTACCTCGAACCACTCAGTTGACACCGGGAGTTCCCTCCACAATGCTCCATGACGAAGGAACAACAGGGCGCGACGTCTCACATTCTCCGCCGCATTGCTCAAGTCGGGGTTCGTTACCAGAGTATCCAGAGCCTCCCGGTAGCCCTCGAACTCAGGGCTTTCGAAATCATTTTTCAAGAACTCCGCAATGACCTCGTTTTCCGAAACCCGCCGAAGAGTTCGGAGCCCACGAAACGGGGAGAAATCCTGCTCTTCTTGCGTGCCAGCCAGGGCGTTTCGGAGGAAGGGGACCGCAACCACTATCAGCAGCACAATCATCATCACGAGTTGTACCAGCACCACCTCCTGCAGGGATCGATGGTAGTGATGAATGCCGACGATCAGAACGCCGCTGAAGGCCAGTTGTACCCATGCGGTATTGGCGATCCGGTAGGCCATCTCGTAGGCGATTATTACCACGCTCAGTGAGTACACACAGGTGGTGGCCGCGTAAAGAGCCAACAGATAAGGAAGGCCGTATTTGCCGGTCATGGCAAACTGCGGACCAAACAACTCAGTCCAGATCCAGGCGGGAGCCAGCCGCAGACTGAGAGCCACGGTGCCACCGATAGCAAACACCAACAGAAGCGAAATGCCTAGAACACGATGACCCTTGCGCTCTTGGGGATGGGCCCCCGCCACAATAGGAAACATGGTGTTCACGACAGCCCACGAAAAAGCAAAGATAACGCGGCCAACCAGTGCCACTGCGGCATAGAGTCCAGCGGGTGTAGGAGGAAAGAAATGCTTCACCAATACGATGTCGCTATTGTTGATGATGACCTGACCGACAAAGAAAACGATCGCTTGCAACACCTCGCGAAAAGCGTCAGGTATCCGCAAATCGCGTGCGGTGGGTGCCGGGAGTTTCGGGGCGGCGAAACAGTATGCGACTGCGAGTGCGGCGGCGTTGGCCGCAATCACTCCGATGACTCCGTATCCCAGCGCAATCGCGAGAAGAGAACCGAACAGCCTTCCCAGACCCTCCAGCGCCAGGTTTGCGGCCAGACGATTGAAGCCATAAGCGCCTTGCAGATAGCCCCGCCGGCTTCCCAAAGGAACGTAGAAGGCCACTCCCACCGCAAGCCAGACAATCAGCAGAGAGCTGGGCAAATTTAGGTATTCCGAAACCACGTTTCGCGACCACGCCAGAAGCACTCCGATGAAGATCCCGCTAACCCAGGCAGTCTTGTGAAACTGTTGATAGGCTGCGCTTTTCGCCGGCACCGACGTTTGCTGGGCGACAACTTTAGCTGAAACTATCTGGAAGGACAGTGTCACAGCGGAAATTAGGATTAGTAGGGTGTATACCGCGCTGGCGTGACCAAAGCCGGCGGGGCCAAGGAATCGCGCGACTGCGATGTTGTAGGCGAAATTGATCGCGGCCACTAATCCCGAACCCACAAGCAACACAAAGCTCCCAGAAAGCACGCGCGCCTGAAGGTTCTTGGATCCTGCACTTGGATGAGCAACCACGTTTAGACTCCGACCGGTGGAGGGATTCGCTGCCCGAACGAACGACCGCCCGCGCGGCAACCTCTCTGATGCCGAAGGTGATGTCCAGGCTGCCCAACACGCAACCGGTGAGACCCGAAAATTGTGGCCTTTCCACGACAACCTGAAGCTATCCTGCAGCCTCTAAACGAAATCAATCCATGTGTGGATACCGAGCCATCTTGGGAGTGCTGTTTTTGCTCTTGCTACAGGGGTGCACTCGCACCAACCTGCACCAATCACTGTCGAATCTGCCTTCCGCTCCAGGGTACCCGCGTCTCTTGGCGGTCTACGAACCCTGGTTTGGTCACCCCCAACACATCGCGGTGGGCTATTCGACTCAAGATCCCATCGAGATACGCAAGCAGATCGACCAAGCCAAAGACCTGGGAATCTCTGGATTTGTGGTGGATTGGTACGGGGACCGCGAGCCCTTTCTGGATCGCAGCTATGCTCTGATCCAGTCCATTGCAGCAGAAAAAAACTTCAAGGTCGCCATGATGTATGACGAATCGAGTGGAGATGCAGCGGAGGCGACAGACGATGCGCTCGCCGCGTTCGACAAAGCCAGCCAAACCTACCTTGCGCCGAATGCAGCGGGGCGCCAGGCGTACCTCACCTACGGCGAGCATCCGATGATTTTCATTTTTCCCAAGGGTGGGCAGACCGATTGGAATCGGGTGCGGGAAGTGATCAACCGATGGAACCCTTCTCCTTTGCTGATCTATGAGGACCGGCCTACTCCGTATACGGATTTGATGGATGGCTTCTACGCGTGGGTCAATCCCGGCGAAAAAGGATGGGTGCCGGACGGAAGCAATTGGGGGGAAGACTACCTGCGGGGGTTCTATCACCGCATGCAGTCGAAGTATCCGAACAAGATTGCCGTGGGCGCAGCTTGGGCAGGGTTCGACGACAGCAAAGCCGCGTGGGGTCTTAACCGGCACATTTCAGAGCGCTGTGGCAAGACGTTCAGTGACACACTCAGCCTGGCACAGGAAAATTCTTCGCCGGCCCATCCTCTGCCGTTCGTGTTGATCGCAACCTGGAACGACTACGAAGAGGGCACGGCGATTGAACGTGGGCTGGCAGAGTGCAAAATGAAAGCCGACACGAGCAGCCCTGGTCACTAGGGCCTAGGCTGCCGGAAATATCCGCTCCATGCCGGTGTGCGATCGATCCTGAGTTAGTTGCTGTGAGCTCGCCTCGGCTGGGTCGTACACTCGATTGATAATCGAGAGCGGTCGGACACGCACCTCGTCGTAGATTCGGCCCACATACTCGCCAATGATGCCGATACTGAAGAGCAGAAGACCTCCGATAAAGAAAATCGCTGCCGTCAACCCATAACCCAGAGAACCGGGGGAGATCAAAGCCGCTACTCCGAGGACCAGGGCAAAGAGAGTTAACAGCGAACCCAGGACAAAGCTCAGCCGCAGCGGTTTATAGCTGAAGCTGGTGATCGCGTCCATGGCGTACTTGACGCGGCTGAGGAACGTGAGCTTGCCCTCGCCACCCACCCGGTCATGCCGGTCGTAGTAAACAATTGCCGTACGATAACCCACCCACGCCCGCAGACCAGGAAGGTAGCGGTTCGCTTCACGCAGAGAATTGATCGAATCGACAGCTTGGCGATCGAGCAGGCCGAATATTCCAGAATTCAGCGGGATGGGAAAGTCCGCGAGAGCTCCCAACACGCGATAGAACAACGGGAAGAGAAAGGCCAGCACTTTGCGGCGTTCCTCACGGCTCCGCCGCACGGGGGTCACCACTTGTGCGCCACTTCGCCACGCTGCGACCATCTCAGGGATGACTTCTGGCGGGTCCTGAAGGTCGCCGTCCATGAGGACCACGGCATCGCCGCGGGCGGTTTGCATGCCTGCCCAGAGCGCTCCCATATGTCCCCAGTTGCGGGAGAGGTCTACCACCACGACTTGCGGAGACTCTTCCTGCAACGCGCGCAATAGTTGAAGAGAAGCATCTTTCGAGCCGTCATTGACGTAGACTACTTCCCAGCCTTCATCTGTCTCCCGCATGGCACTGACCACAGCCTCGTGCAACAGCGGGATAATCTCTTCTTCGTTGTAAATGGGAATTACCACCGAAATCATCTGCGGGCTCCTAGCAGCACGTCCATTGCGCTCATCAGATGAGGTTCGCGCGGCGGTACGTTGTCAGGGAAACCCTTAGTACCAAGCTACTCTGGGGTCGATTGAAATATTCGCACCTTCCACCTCACCTCAGTAGGGGTCAGGACGGCGAGGTATTGGGTGCGAACATGTTGAGTGGCCTGTACCTTGTCATGGTCCAGGACTTGCACGTCGTATTCCACCGAGTCGAGAAGTTGGATGGACAATCCCTCCGGAGAGTAGAAAATCAGATGGACGTCGTGCTGGCGGTCCTGATAGAGAGTCCGAAGCCCAAGTTTTTGCTGGCCGGCGATTGTATCCGAAAGTTTTTCCCTGGCGAGGCCTGTGAAGTCTGCGTCCAACAAATGTGCATCGTTTTCGTCCAACGCGTGACTCAGGCTGTTCCATGCAGCCAGATAATCTCGAATGACCGCACTTGTGGTCTGGGTTTCGAGCGCCCGGGGGCCTACGGAATCCGTATTCGCAACCCTCACTGCGGGTTGTTCGACACCTGACATCAGAAGCAGCGTACCGAACATCGAGCAGGCGACCAGAAGGGGCGCTACGGCTTGTGCTCGTCCGGATTTGGTCATGGCCGCCACCGTATTTCGTTTCCCATCACAACCCCGGTCGCGACCGAGATAGTAGCTCCATCGTTGGCCGGCAGGTTGGTCCGCGCTACTCCACGTTTCAGAGGGACATCGACAGTTGATTCAGCGCCGTTGTTTCGCTCAATGAAAGTAACAATCGTGCCGTCGGGCACAGCGTTGCCTTTGCAGTCGCGCAAGGGTTCTGTCTCGACCTCAACCCACGCCCCAGACTTGTGAGCGCTCATCCGCAAATTACAGGGTTCACCCGGAACCTGTTGTATGACACGTTTTTCGGCAACGCCACCGACGCGAGCCAGGAACTGTGCCGTACCAGCTTGGGAGGCAGAGTCGAGCTTGACCCAGACAACGCCGTTGTTCGTTGCCACAGTTCGCGTTTGGGCTGCGCCTCTACCTTGGGACAATTCAAATGACACGTCTGTGGGTACCAGGACGAGGTTGCGGAAAGCATCGAAAACATACACTACGCCGCTGATCCCCGCATGCGAGTCAACGGGGAGCCGAGAAGGTTTCGCCAGAAAACTCAGAGTTGAGGGCTGCGCAGCTATGACGTCGAACTCTGCAGTCTGAGTAGAGGATGGCCCCACCAGGAATGCACTGTAATGACCGGCGTTATGCAGTTCGCCTGGAGCAAACTCAATCTTTTCCCCGAGTTGTACATCGTGGCGAAGCGCCTGGCCGGGGCCAACGATGTACAACACCGCCTTGCCACTACCCTCGGTGGATACCGAGAATGTGCTGCCGGCTTCGACATGTTGTGGTATCGCTAACGGAACGATCTGCGCACTCGCGAACGTCACCAAGATCGCGACGCCCCATACTGCCAACGAGAGTGTGGGCCGGAATCTCATTGAAAACGGCTGGAGCTGTAGGTGCTCGCGACCACGCGATAGCTGCTGACCCGGTTGGAGAGATCGGATGGTAGAGACGTTGCAAAGGGAACGGGCGTCTCGGGTAATAGCGCCCGGTCTGCGTAGCCATCTGAAACCCAGACCGGTTGCCCAGTACTGTCATAAAACGTGGAGAGAACATGGGCGATATTCACAATTTGACCACTCTGATTCACGAGTTTGCCGGTCAAAGAAGGCTCAGGCAATCCGTTCAGTTTCTGATCTTCGATCTCGACGACTGGGTCGGCCGAGGCAGCGACAAGACTCGACGAAGGATCCATGCGGATGTTGTCCACATCGGATAAACGAGCATTTTGGAAATCAATACGAAATGGTGTTACTTGCTTGGGCAGAAGAACATGCGACATTTTGTCGAAAGCGTCCTCGGTGGCGATCGCCGCGCCGTTCTTAGCTAGCAAGGTTGCCTTGACTGTTACAAACGCTGGGACAACGTCTTCATTCAACAGTTCTCCCAACAGAACGACCTCGCCGCCGCGCTCAAAAGGATGCATGTCCACGATACGGACATGTGGAGACTCGACATCCTGTGCACCCCAATCGTCTTCGGGACCACGGTAGACCACATCCCAGCGCAGGTAGTTCACTGCAATGACCTGCGGCGGCACTTTTGGCTCTTTCACAAGTGGCCAAGCGACCTGCCATTGATTGCCCACGCGTGTGGCTCGCAGGTCGCGCACGTCGTGAAGCGTGCCCACGACCGTTGACCAACGAAAGTTGACACGAAACCTGGCCTCATCGGCAGAGACGTGAAGGGGGTGGAGATCGAACCCATCAAGTGTGGCGTAACTCCGCAGGCTGGGATGGGTGCCGATCAGGTCGTGCACAAAGTCTTGCTCTGTGAACTCGTTCTTGTCAGTGAGGCCCTCGTAAGCTGCGGTCCAATCCTTGCGGCCTATCTGCTCCGCCAAAGTTTCAACCGCAACTTCGGGGGATGATGGTGGACGCAGCAGGGCGGTTCCACTGCCTGCCGACGCAACGGCAGACGAAGTGGGGAAGAGCGTGCCAATAAAGACGAGAGTACCGGTCATGGCGGTGACGATGAAGGCAAGAGGCCGGCCGGCGTTCATGAGATCAATCTCCCTAACACCAGGTTCCTATCATCGTCCTTGTCATGGGCGGCGGGCTGAGGAACTCGCGCTTGTGCCAATTTCTTGTCGGGAATAAGAATCAACAGCATGGCCAGAATGCTGCTCCCAATGGGGAGAATGCCCCACATGAGGCCCTGCCACGCCGGTGGAATCTGAGGGGCGTTCACCGGGGTCGCGGGTGGAGCGTCCTCCTTGCTCCAGACCGCGATCGTTCTGTCCTCGAGGTCGTCCACTTTGCGCCAGCCTGCGAAGACAAGGAGCGGCTCGTAATAAGGATCGCGCAGGAACACCCACTTCAGGCCGTAGTGGTCAGCATGACGAAGCATGGCGCTGAGGGCATCGATGCCATTTTTGCCAAAGTACTTGGAACTGGTCAGCGTTCCTGCGCCGTGCTCGGTCAATTCCGGTAACATGCGACCGGAATTCCACTCTCCGTCCACGCTGCTTGCGTCCGTCAGCACCGCCAACCGCGAAATTTTGTTGCCGAAACCGAGAGTGATGTAGCGGTATCGGTCATGGCCGTCCCGGTTCAGCCACGCCGCAACCGAATCCACCTTGAAAGTGTCCGCATCTGCGGGCCGATAAGTAGCCCATGCCACCGCCAACGCGCAGGTGGCACCAGCCGCCAGCGTCAGGCCTGCCACTGCCTTGAACCGGAAACGATCGATCAATTCTTCGGCCAACAGACCCACAAAGGGCAGCGCCAATAAAGTGGCCCAATAGCTGAAACGCTCCATGGTCAGCACTTCGAAGGCTCGGCCCAGGAGCAATTTGGCGAACGGGGTCGTGCCTCCCAATCCCAGCAAGAATGCCAGCCAGAAGCCCAACAGCAGGGGACGTAGTCGTGAGGTTGAACATCCTCGCCACACAATGAATGGAAGCGCCAGAATCAGCGCTCCGTAGGGAACAACGAAGTAGTTCACGCCCCACTCAGGACTCAGGATGTAGTTCGCGCGACTGGGGTGAGGAATCGGCACCTGCGTGACCGGGTAGTTGATCAGTGCGATCCAAAACGGCATCAAAACCACGGCTATAGCGAGTCCGATCAGGAGAGCCACGGCGATAGTTCGGGAACCGAAAGCCCAGACCGATACTCTCTTCCCGTCCTGGCGATCGAAGAAGGCCAAGGCCAATACCGGCGCAGCAAATAGAAACGATCCAAACAACAGTGTCGCGTGATGGGCGGCGGCCGCGGCAACGCTCAACGCCCAGCCCTTCAAGAAACTTCGCCCATTGCCGTAACGGACCCACTGGTAAAGATAGGGAAGGGCATTCAGGTACAACGGCGCGGCAAATGTGGTGGAGAGCTGCCCAGCGGAATAAACCAGAAAGCACTCCGACCCGAGAAGAACGCTAGCCAGTGCAGCGAGGGAGGCAGCACGGCGTCCAACCCACAAGTTCGCAAACCGAAAAACTCCCAATGCCAACAGCAGAATGGCCACGAACTGTACGATCATATAGGCCATGTCCAACCCCGCGACATGGGAAGTCAGCGCCAACCATTGTTGGGGCAGCGGCGGGTACGTGGTCTGCGAAAAGCCGGCATACCACTTCGGGTTCCACGGATCGAACCAGTGATTTACGTAGTGGGATGCGAAAAAGATATGGAAGTTCGTGTCATAGGACTTCAGCGGCAGCTTCATCAACAGCAGCGGCGAGTGAATTACGAACGCCGCTAAGAAGACCCAACCCATCGGCACAGGATGCCGAGTAGCCCCGACGGACTCAACCCTTTGCACAGTTTCCTCCCGACGCGGTTTCGATTCTGCCGGTCAGGTTCGGGTTGCTTCGCCGGGGCTGGGAAAACCTGATTTTCAAGCCAACGCATGTCCCCCATTGTGAATCGAAGTCTGTGAAATTTTGACTCGTTTGGGGGTCTTTTGAGTCTTCGACGAAATCGTCGAGTGTTTTGTGCGTTCTTTTTGATTGCCGCGCTCATGAGCGCGGCGAGCGCACAAACCTACAAAGTTGGGGCCGCTTCCACGCAAAAGAACCAGAACACCGACAAACCCTCCCAACAGAAATCACTGGGATGGGGTTCGAACATCGAGAATGCTCGACTTGCCCGCGCCGCAGAACAGGCGTTGAAGAGTGGCAACTATTCTGCCGCTATGGATTATGCTCAACGCGCAACTCAAGGTGCTCCCAACGATCCTCATTTGTGGTTTCTGTTGGGTTATGCGGCACGCCTGGCGAGAAAATCCCAGCTCTCCGTTGATGCTTACAATCGCGGCCTCCGCCTCGATGCTTCTTCTCTTGACGGGCTTTCAGGACTGGCTCAGACATACAACAGCATGGGCCGTCGCGATGAGGCGGAGCGCATCCTAAACCAGGTGCTGTCAGCCGACCCCAAACGGGTGAATGACTCTGAGGTGTTGGGAGAAATCCTCCTCCACGATGGACAATTCGACCGGTCGCTGGCGGTACTAGGACGCGCAGAGTCGATTCAGCCCACGGCGCGCGCGGAACTGTTGATAGCACTTTCGCACCAGCGATTGAAACAGTTTGACCAGGCCGATCACTACTTGGAATTGGCGAAAAAACGCGCCCCAGACAATCCTGAAGTGCAGCGAGCGTTGGCAGGTTTTTATCGGGAGACGGGAAATTACCCGGCGGCAATTGCCGCGCTGAAAGCGCTCCGCCCCGCAGGTCCCGAAGTCAAGGCCGAACTCGCCTATACCTATCAGCTCGACGGCAAACCCGAGGAAGCGGCTAAACTCTACGCGCAGGCCGCCGATGCCTTGCCGCACGACGTGAATCTGCAACTTTCGGCTGCGCAGGCGCAATTGGCTGCCGGTTCGGCAGAACATGCCGAACCCTTTCTCCAACGCGCTTCCTCCCTTGATGCAGAGCACTATCGCCTGCATGTCATTCGGGGAGAGATTGACCGGCTCAACGAACAGAACGAGGAGGCCGTTCGCGAATACACTGCCGCCCTGGCTCACTTGCCGGAATCCCCTGTCGAAGGGCCTTTGTACGGCATTCAACTGCACGTGAATCTGGCAGAACTGTATCGAGGCTTGCAGGATGATGCGGCGTTTCGCAATCAGCTGCAAGTTGCTCAAACCCAAATTGGCAGCTTGGACGAGCATGGATCCAACCGCTCAGAGTTTCTGCGTCTCAGAGCCATGATTAAGATGTACGCCGGCGACCTTGATGGTGCTGGCAATGACGCTAAAGAGGCGCTGGCTCTCAGACCTCGAGATCCCAACAACCTCCAACTCAGCGGGGACTTGCTGGCAAAACTTGGGCGCCCGGAAGAAGCGATCGCCGCTTATCGCGAAATTCTGACGATAGATGGAACCAACCGAGTTGCGCTGACATCGTTGGGTTTCGTTTCACGCGAGGCCGGGCACGACAAGGAAGCAGAGACGTATTTCGAGCGACTCGCTTCGGCTCATCCTAAGTTATATGTCCCATATCTCGCCTTGGGAGACATGTACGCCTCGAGGCGTGACTTCACGAAGGCGCAACGCTCGTACCAGAAGGCAATCGACCTCGCACCCACGAATAGCCTGATCATTGCCGGAGGCATGAATGCCGCAATCGAGGCCAAGCGCTTTCCGGTTGCAGCGGAATGGCTGAGCCATGCGACCCCCGAAATGCAGCAGCAACCGCTGGTAATGCGGGAAAAGGAACGCTACTTCAGTTGGATCGGGGACTACCAGAAATCGGCAGAAGTAGGAAGAGAAGCGATCAAGAAACTCCCCGCCGACCGCGATGTCATAGTTTATCTCGGTTACGACCTGCTTCATCTCGAACGTTACGATGAACTGCAGGAACTGACCGCGCGCTACGACCAACTGCTCCCGAAAGAACCCGACATTCCACTTCTGGCAGGATATGTCCACAAACAGTCGGGACAGCTCGAGGACGCACAACGAGACTTCACGCGCGCGTTGGACCGTGATCCGAACGTAGTCACCGCGTACGTGAACCGCGGGTACGTATTAAAGGACCTTCACAAACCCGCGGAAGCGAAGGCAGATTTCCAAACTGCGCTGCGATTTGAGCCCAAGAATGGGGAAGCGCATCTGGGCCTCGCATATACGAGCCTCGACCTGCATCGCCCCCGAGTTGCCTTGCGGGAAGTGCAACTGGCAGAGCGGGAAATGGGTGACTCAATGCCCATACATCTGATTCGTGCCACGGCTTACGGCGACGAAGGATCGCTGACTAAGGCGGCTGCCGAGTACCGTATTGCCCTGAAGTCCGCGCCGAATGATGCCGGCCTGCACCTCGCACTGGGTGACACGCTATACGGGTTGAACCGTTACAGCGAGGCGATCACGGAATTCCAGACCGCCGCCAAGTTGTCTCCAGACAACAGCTTGGTCTATGCCAAGCTGGCGCGGTCCTATGCACAACTGCACGATCGGGAGAACACATTCCGCAATGTTCAGTTGGCTGAGAGTTATGCGCTGAAGGAAGGAAAGGACCGGAGCGCCATTTTGCTTTCCACCGGCGAAGCCCTCGGCTTGCTCGGGGACCAAGCCGCTGCCATGCAGCGGTTTGAAGCCGCTCTGACCGCGCCCGACGGCGACCGTGTGGAGGTTCGCCTGGCCATCGCCAAGCACATGGTGAACGAGGGGCAACTGGATGATGCCCGGCGGCAGATCGCGCTTGGCCTGATGGAAGCTCGCACCGGCGAGACCTCTCCGCCGACTGGCCACGAGTGGATCGAAGCAGCTGACTTGTTCCTCTCCATGCACGATTTTCAGTTGGCGGAGAGCTACTACCAGCACGCGCTGGCAACGGGGACGGCTGAGAGCGAGGTCCGGATCGGCCTGGCGAATACCTACCTCGCTGTGGGAGACACGACGCGGGCCGAGGCACAGCTCTCTTTGGTCGACAAATCCGAACAGGGTGATCCCACCTACCAGTACTTGTTGGCCAAAGCCAGCGTCTATCGCCAGCAACATCACAATACACAAGCGCTGACGGCCTTCGCACAGGCGGCCAGCGCAGCCGGCGAGGATCCGACCGCGGACCGCGAACTCATGCAGGCGGCCGGCGACGAAGGCCTGAGGATTACTCCGAATCTCAGTTTTCTTTCGGATTTCTCGGTATCCCCCATTTTCGAGGACACCACGGTGTATCCGTTGGACGCAAAGCTGGATGTAACCCAGCCGTTACCGGGCCGGCAGAATCTGCTTCCGCTACCGCGATCCTCGTTACAAACGGAATGGACCGGGGCCTATCATCTTCACCTGGGCAACTTTCCCGACGCCAGCGGATTCTTCCAGGTGCGGAATGCGCAAGGTCAAATATCCCTGCCCAGTGCGGACGCCATCGTCAATCGTGACACGACCGATTACTCGTTCAACATCGGCCTGAACCCGAGCCTGCACTTGGGAAACAACGTAATTACCTTCAACACTGGGATCCAGGAAACCCTTCGCCGGGACTCCGAAGATCCCTTCAACATGAACCAGAACCTGTTTCGGCAGTTTGTGTACATGTCCACCAGTTCTTTTTTCAACATGGTCTCGGTGAGTGGCTATGCGATCCGCGAGGCCGGGCCTTTTACGGAAAGCCTTCTGCGATCTCGCGACCTGAGTGGAGCGGTGGACTTCCGGGTGGGCAGGCCGTGGGGGAAAACCGCGTTTGTGACCGGCTGGGGAGCACGCGATGAGCAGTTTAACCCGGTAATCCGCGAGTTCTACTACATCTCTGTGTACGCAGGCATCGAACGCAGGGTGTCGAACTGGTTCAGCTTCCGGGCGGTGGCGGAAGATCTCCGGGCATGGAGGGTTGAAGGCGCACAATTTGCGATTGCTCAAGCGCTCCGCCCGGCCGGCAGTGTGCAGTTTACACCCACTCGGAATTGGCGGATCGAAGGCAACGTCGCTTACTCACGCAATATGAGCTTTCACGCCTACGACGCGGTGCAAAGCGGATTTGCAGTTTCCTATGCGCTGCCGCTCCATAGGACGTTCACGGATGAGGGCGGGAAAGTAGGGCTGGTTTATCCCATCCGCTTCTCAGCAGGAATGCAGCAGGAGAATTTCTACAACTTTACTGGTGGCAACAGCCAACAACTGAGGCCCTACGTGAGCATCACCATATTCTGAAGTCGGGACGCAATGAAGATCTGTTTAGTAACAGCCTTTCCTCCCAGTGGCCGCCAGTTGAATGAATACGCCTTCTATATTGCGCGGGAACTGCAGCGCGACCCGCGCATTAACCTGACCATTCTGGCCGACGAGCTAGACGATTACGAGTTTGCCACGGACGGAAACGGCAATCCCCTGGGAACGATTCGGGGGGAGCTTCCCGGTTTCGAAGTGGTCCGTTGCTGGAAGTTCAACAATCTGGCGACGCCGTTCCGCCTGTTAAGAACGATTCGGCAGATAAAGCCGGATGTAGTCTGGTTCAATTTGGTTTTTTCGACGTTTGCGACTCCGGACCACCCGGTCGCCGCCTTTGCCGGACTATGTGTGCCGGCTTTGGCGCGAGGGCTGGGTTGCTATGCACACGTCACCTTGCACCACATCCTCGAACATGTCGATTTTGCCGGCGCCGGAGTTCAGCAGGACGGGATCTTTCGTCTGGGAAGTGAGCTGGCGACCAGGATGCTCCTCAGGGCGAACTCTGTTTCCGTTCTGCTTTCCGCGTATCAACAGACGTTGCTCGCAAAATACTCTGCACAGAACGTTCTGCTGGGTACGCACGGAGTCTTCGCATCGCGTCCAAGCCCTCCAGACCTCGCAAAACGGGGGAATCCTGACCACCGGATTCTCGCGATCGGACATTGGGGGACTTATAAGCGGCTGGACACCTTGATGGAGGCTCTGCCGGCGTTGTTGAAAAGGGTGCCGGCTGCCCGCGTGATTGTTGCCGGGGCAAACCATCACACCAAGCCTGGCTATTGGGAATCGATCCGCGACTCGCAAAATGGCAACCCTCGAATCGAGTTTCGCGGCTATGTGCCCGAGCAAGAGATTCCCGATCTTTTCCGTTCGAGCAGCATTGTGGTTATGCCTTATGATTCGGCCACAGGTTCCAGCGGGCCCGCACATCAGGCGTGCGAGTTCGGAGTCCCCATGGTGTGCGCTGATATCGCAGACTTTCGCATCATGGCGGCGGATGAGGAGATGGCAATTAGTTTCTACAAGACTGGGGATGCAGCCGACCTTGCAGACAAGCTGGCTGGAATACTAGAGTCTCCGACAGATCAGCGCCGCATGGCCGAACAGAATTGTTCTGCGGCCGTGCGTATGACGATGCCCTACGTCGTTCGCAACTATCTCCGCTGGTTCGAGCTCGCCGAACGTAAACGAGCTTTGGGTGCCAGTTCTGAGTTTCAGACCTTCCGGCGCTGGTCGCGCGATCGGTCGGGGTCTTCCGGCCTCAGACTCTTCTCCGGCCCGAATTCTCTGGCAAGTGCGACGCAGGGGGCCGGAGTCGTTCGGATCAAGTCACGTATCGTCGAGGAGGGAGAAATTGAGCTGGAGGGCGAACCTGGAACGGAGTAATCATGAAATAGACTCTGCGTTACTAACGGCCAATTCGTATCACCAGGCAATCATCGATTCGTTGTCGTCATATTCGTCAATTGTCACCCCAGTTTGCGCACTGTCTAACTGATGTTGAACTCCCAGAACTGGCGACCACTGTGGATTCGGGATTGTGGAACTGGAAAGACCTCCCAGGTACATGGTGCTGCCGTCGATGGTCAGAGTACCGAAACGCAGACTGGTATTGGCATCATTGGACGGACTGAAGGTGACTGGAATTTGCTGATATCCACCGGAAGTGACTCGTTGCAGAAAGTAAGTTGCGTGATGCCAGGACCCGGTTGAGAACTGGCAGGGTGAAAGGCCTGCATCAACCCAGGTCAGCTGTCCGTTCTTGGGCAGCCAGAGCTGCCATTGATTGGTGGCATAGTTGCATTGCGATCCGAACATGAATTCATGCACGCCGTCGCTCAGTTGCACGGCTTGGAAAAAATCGAATTCCAGCGCCTGGACTCCTGCAATCGGCGTCGTAGTCGGGATGTAGAACCAGAAGTCCCACAGGAAGTTCGTATCGTCGGCGTAGGGAGACGGGTTCGTCGTGTCTTTCCGATAAAAAAGGCTGTCGTCGTACTGGCACTTACTGGTTAGCGTGAACAATTGGCCGCTTCTCGGATAATCAGGCGCGTTGCTGGTGTTGGGGTCTGACAAGTTTTGGAATGTTCCAATATTCCCATCGTTGCAGTTCCCACCCACGGCGTGATTGTTATCGACAACCCACGAGGAGCTTTCCGCAATATGCATCACCCGAGTGGCGCTCGAGGGGGCAGTCGGCGGGTCGAAGCCGGTTACGTTTATCTGGTACGTGGGCGTGCTGAGGAGGGACCCGCCCGAATCCCACGCCTTTATGTATACCGAGTGGGTTCCCGGGGCCACGACTACCCAGGCATCCAGGAGTCGGAGATAGTTCTGGTAGGCGATCTGGTTATCAACGTAGATCACAAAACCAGTGATGTCCCCATCGCTTTCGGCGGTGGCTTGAAAGTGTACTGGGGAGGTCAGACTAGAAGTGTCGCTTCCAGCCAGGCTGGGCGCCTGCACTGAAACCGCGGTCACGGTTGCACCTGCCGGCAAACTACCCCAAAGACACGGCGCAATGCCTGCCAACAACGTCATCACCATTCGGGATGCGGCGTTGTTCAGTTGGCTCGATTGATTCAACGAAAGAAAAGCGGAAATCCAGGCACTCCCCCAACGTATGCACCCTGTGCGCATAAAGGCCCCAATCGCGTGGATTGTTTCCATGTGCTGTTGCACATGGACCTACGGGGGAGACTGTAGGGAAGCTACAGCGAACTCTGTAGGGAGGCAATACAGGAAACACCTTAGATTTCTGTGGAAATCCTCACTTTGGTAACGGAGAAGGGTGGTGTACCGAATTTACTTCCGGATCAGACAGGTCTGAGATCCAAAAGTGTCGAAAAGGGTATCAGTTCCAGGCGGTGGCAAGGAGACGTTCCGCAAGGCTAAGGCTGCTACTGCCTCCGGCAGCTGACCGCGATGGCCCGACTGGCAAGGTTCGGCCCAGAAGCTTGGCATCAGGAATCTCCACTACGATGTTGTGCCGTAGAGGATGCAGTGTGTTTCCGTCGACGACGGCGTGGGCTACGTTCAATCCTTTTCCAACATAAGTATTGGCAAGGACCGAGGCATCGTCAATCGCTGTGCCCGCATGAACGTAACAACCCCGCTCCAGATTACTGAAGCGGGTAACCCGCGTATCAGCACGCAGTTGCGCTCCGCAGCCCAGATAGGCGGGGGCCACTACCCGCGCGCGGCGATGCGCACGCGCACCCTCATCGAACCAGACCCCTGGACACATCTCACGCCCCTTGGGGCGGATCGAGCAACGCGATAGAAATGCATCGACAATCAAGTGACGCAGATCGGATGCGTCCTGTAGTCGCCCCACGTAACCTGGAACCGGGTAAGGCAAATCGGAGGCCATACCTTCGCGATCCACTAGCACCGGCAATCCTATCCTCCGCGTTTGGCGGACCTGATGTGCATCAATAAGCCAGCAATCCAAGGATTCGCGATCCTTCGTGACCGCCGTTACTCCTTGCTTTGCGTCGCGATGAAATCGAATGAGATGGCCCAAGTCCAGTTCCGCATAGGGCCCGAGCCGAGTCAGAAAGACAAGTTCAACACCGTGTTTAACGTATTCGCGGAGTACACACTCAGCCGCCGACCACAGATTCAGTCGTGACGGAACCGAGTGGATGGTTGCTGCTGACCTTCTTACCAGACGGGAAAATTCATCCCTGATCACCACGGTTATCGGCTTCACTCCGTCATGCTGCAGTCTGTGGATGACACGGTCAAGGACAGACTGGCCCAGCAGGTCCAGACACGCGAGCGGGTTTCCCCCCAACATTCCAGGCTCCGGCCCGACTGCCCAAGAATCCCCTGCAAACCGATGCTCTGGAGAACGTTGTCCAACTACAAGAATCGCACCCGCTAGCATCTATCCCCTCCGTTCTTTCAGTCGCGCTTGCTATTTGATCTCGCGTTTGCAAAGTAGCGCGATTTACCAGATTAGAAGAGGCAGGAATGACAAACCATCCCATGCAACCCTTAGTGTCTTCTGTCACTTTCTTGTAGGCCCATTGATGCAAAACTCTACGGGTCATTCTGCTCCCGGAAGGGGCGCTACTCGGTTACCGGTTAGGATACGCAATAGAAGTAACCAGCGTTTGACGTTTGTAGTCATCAAGAAATTCTCTTTGACGTGCTCGCGGCCGTTTTCTCCCAAACGCTTGGCGAAATCCATGTGGGTGAGAAGATAGCGAATCTGGTAGGCACAGCCCTCGACGGAGTGGACCAAGATGCCGGTTTGCTTGTGGATGATCTGGTTGGGGATGCCTCCCACTGCGGACGCAATCGTGGGTTTCCCTTTCCACAGGGCTTCCGTGACCGTGAGGCCGAAACCTTCCTTGATGGACTTTTGCACCACTAGCGTCGATGCCCGCTGGAGAGCGTTGATCTCCAGGGCACACCACGGGGGCAAGTCAAGAATGATAATGTCAGGATCGTCGCCCGCCGCAGCTTTGACTTCCTGAAGCACGGCCGCCCCCTCGGGATCGTCGCTGGCGCCTCCACCGGCCATGACCAACTGACAATCCACATATTTCTTGGCGAGCTTGTAAGCCTGGATGACTCCCACGGGATCCTTAGCCCGGTCAAACCGGGAGACTTGGAGAACGATCGAACGCGAACGGTCGATATGAAACTCATCGCAAATTCCTTGCACCGTGTAGTCGTCGAGTTCCTTGTTTTTCTCTGAGAGCGGGTCGATGCACGGATAAAAAAGGTATTGCGGAATTGGAAGCTGACGAGAAAACGATTGCGAGGAAAAAATGGCCGCGTCAAACTGCTCAATATAAGGACGCAGGAACCCCCAAACCTCAGGATTGGGATGAGAAAGGTCAATGTGACAGCGCCAGACCCAATGCGAAGCAGCGTGTGCCCGCGTACGAACCAGTGCCGCAGGTTGTGGATCGTGGATCACGACCAGGTCTTCGTCGAATTGCATGCGGCGCATGTTTTGGTCGTTGTACATCAGAAATATCTCTTGTACGTGCTGTGTGAGCTGATAATCGCTTCCTTGCAGAGCATTATGAAACGCTTTGGTCACCTCAAAGAAGTCGTTGCCTCCGGTGATCACGTCCCAATGCGTGGGCACTTCGAGCTCAGTGAGCATGGGCACGAGTTGGTTCAGCATTTCCGCAACCCCACCGCCAACGGCGGTCGAATTTACCATTTTGATCGTCTTTCCTTTGAGGTCACGGGCCAGGAATCGCAAAACATCCAGGTTCGCCTGGCCGATGATGCTCTGGTAATCATCCATATGCGAGGGGGGCGTTGGTGCCGGCGGGGTGCGGAAATCTCTGACGGCTTGCCGTCTCTCTGTTACGTAGGTCGGCTGCGTCGCTGGTGCTTTAGTCTGCGCACTGGCAACGGAACTGTTCGGTTCGGCGATGGCTTGTGGCGTTTTCATACCTTCTCGCATTTCATTGCACTGCACGCTCTACGATGCGGACAATCTGCTGGCGCACGTTCTCCATGGTGACGGTATAAATATCGATGCGATTCACAGCCCGGGCGGCATCAGGAAGACCCATCTCCTCGAGGAGCCATTGGGAAAAGTCGTTGGACATGAGCTTCAGCCGGAGCCGTGCCTCAATGAAGTGGTGATGAATGGAATGGATGCTGACGCGCCGGAGCCCATCTGCGAGGCCCGGGAGAGTATCGGGAACAAACGACGTAGGAATCACCACAATATCGGCCGCACAAAAATAAAAGGCCTCCTCGGCGTTTCGCTGGGCGGTTTCCGAATTATGCTGCACATAGTCTTCCAGAACTCTTACCAGAGACTGGCGCAGGTCTTCGAGCGAGGTGAACTCCCGTACATCAACGCTGGCCAGGCGTTCGGCGAGGGCCGGTTCATTGCACGCTGACAGTGCCCAATGCGCGAAATCATTGGAGAATCCCCGACGAATAAAGTGATGTTCCTGAAGGGTCCGGAACGTATGTTGAAAAACCGAGTCGGCGGGACATCGACGCAATGCTTCCAGAAGTTGAGAGAGGTTCGCCGCTTTTTCCTGGCCGATGCGTAGAAGATGTTCGGATGTGTTGAAATAGAACGCCTTCTTGGACCTTTGCAGCTGACGTTCCGCAGTTTGGTCTTCACTCATCGGATGTCCTCTTGAGGCCGAATGCTTCGGCGGTTGCGGCCCGTAACAGCATCCATCCACAGCGTCAGAAACTCTAGCAGTTCGTCAGGAGGCCGGAGCCACAGCTTCGCTGATGTCTTTCTCCATTCGGCGCGCACCAGCACGCTTAGGCCCCGGTCGCGCAGAGCATCAAAGGCTCGCTCATCGGTAGCATCGTCTCCCAAGTAAGCGATCGGGGCCTGCGGATCCATTTCGTTGGTGATGATTCGAACCGAGTCTCCCTTGTCGATATCGGGCACGCGCATCTCCACGCCGCCATCGAACTCCAGAATGGACATCAGCTTCTCTTGCGCGATAGGAAACCATCCACGTAACACTTGCTGCCGAATCTCCGCCGCTCTCGAGTCCGGCAGCCCCCGCCAGTGAACTGCGATGCTGCCAGGTTTGTGCTCGGCGTGAGCTTCAAATCCCTGCGCGATCAGCCACTGCTCCGCATCGGTCAACGCATCGGTTACGTCTTCGCCCAAGGGTGGAATCTCGTGTCCCCCATCCGGCCTCAGTTGTTCCAGGCCGTGTGCGCCCCAAACTTCGGGGTGAGGAACAATTCCAAGCAGGGGCACAACTTCATGTGCGCTCCTACCGGTGACGACGACGACACGAGTGTGTCCCGATCTCATGATTTCCCGCAGGGTTGGAACTACTCCCGGATAGGGCAGAGCGTCTTGCCGATCCACCGAAAACGGCGCCAAAGTGCCGTCATAGTCGAGTAGCAGGGCTGAGCGCTCTGACTCCGCCACCTTCTCTATGAATTCTTCAAGCACGACTTGGTCTTCTGCGACCGGCAATGGCCCACTCCTTTTCTGCATGTTATTCAACCGAGACAAGCGCCTCCGACTTCTCTTTGATCGGCTGCTCGTCCAGCCGCACTTCGCACAACTCGCCAATCAGGCTGCCGGCCCAGCGATACACGTTATTCTCACGCACAACTTTACGCATGCGCCGCATGCGTTCCTGAGCTTCTTCGGGAGACATCTCGAGAGCAACACGAATGGCTTCAGCGGTCTGGTCAATGTCGTAGGGATTTACCAGCAGTGCGTCCTGCAGTTCCCGGGCTGCACCGGTGAAACGGCTGAGAACAAGCACGCCACGATCATCGCGCCGCGCAGCCAGGAATTCTTTGGCCACAAGGTTCATGCCATCATGCAGCGAAGTCACCAGGCACAGGTCGGCAATGCGATAGTACTCCTGAATCTCGTCGTGGCTGTGTTGTCGTTTTAAGAGGACGATGGGCTTCCAACTGTCGGTTTGGAAGCGCCAATTGATACGTTCCGCCTCCGCCTCGATCTCGTTGAAAAGGTCGTGATAGCGCTTGATATGAGTGCGGCTGGGAGCGCCGATCTGCACAAATGTGAACTGCCCCTGGTAGTTGGGGTATCTCTCCAAGAAACGTTCGATCGCCGAGAAGCGCTCCAGAATTCCTTTTGTGTAGTCGACGCGGTCGACTCCAAGACCGATGAAGGTCGCATCGGTGGAAAGAGTCTTCAGCAGGACAGCGCGGTCGGCAGAGGTGTTCGAAGCCTGGTCGCCCTCGACGGTTGGTTCATCCGTGAAGTCAACGCTAATGGGAAAAGGCTTGACCGCAGTGAGATGGCCCACGCGCTGCACAGAAAAATGCTCCCAGTCGATGCGTGACTCCAAGGCTCGGTCCACGGTCTGCAGGAAATTGTTGCAATGCGATTGGATGTGAAAACCGATCAGGTCGGCACCCAGTAAGCCGTCGAGTAATTCTCGTTGCCAGGGGCAAATCGCAAAGGCTTCTGGGTTTGGCCACGGGATGTGCCAGAAAATCGCGACTCGTGCGTCCGGCCTTTGCTGCTTGAGCAAGCGCGGCAGGAGAGCGAAATGGTAGTCCTGAAGCAAGACGACGGGGTTAACGACGTCCTCGATTTCCTCCAGTACTGCTTGTGCAAACTTCTGGTTCACCGCCTGGTAATGTTCCCAGTCGGAGGCACGAAAGAGGGGCCGGGTGTGCGCTATGTGGCAGAGCGGCCACAGACCCTCATTGGCGAACCCGTAATAGTAACCCTCTTCCTCATCTTTGGTGAGCCAGACCCGGCGCAGAGTGTAGCGGGCATCATCAGGAGGCACGCGCAGACGGTCACGGTGGTCGACGGTCAGCGCATCCGCGTCCCCGTTGCCGTGTGCAATCCAAGTACCGTCGCAAGCCCGTAGTACCGGCTCCAGCGCCGTAACCAGTCCGCTGGGTGGCACCACGACGTGCCAAGCCTTGCCTTGGCGCACGTGCATATACGGCTCGCGATTGGATACCGCCACCAGGCGTCCTCCATCCAGGCGCGCACGCACGTGGACCGCAAGCCGATCGGCTGTCCACTGCGAAACCGACGCGTCCCGCAAGCGGGCTTCGTTTTCAGCTGCCGATCGTGCCTGGTTCAGACTTTCAGCCAGCGTGGCAACCTCTCGCGCCAGGGGACGGAAAAGTTGCAGGTCGGGAGCATTTTGGCGCGAAGAAACCATTCCGGTGCGCAGCGCCCGTATCCATTGGGCCGTCCGTGCGATCGGCCCTGCGATGCTCCAGCGGACAATGAGTAGCGTAATTACGGTGATCAGAAATACGTAAACCAGGGCGTTGAGGAAGGTTTCCCGCCAAATACGGCGGGCTTCCGCCGAAATATATCCCGTGTCGTGCACGATTGCCAATCCGCCGATGACGGCATCGTCCTGCTCCGGGCGATGGAGTGGCACAACGTAGATATGAAGATGGGCAGTTCCCAGCTTCTGAAAGACGCCGACACCGTGATTTTCTCTCACCGCCTGAGACAGAGTTTGGGGAGCAGCGGTCAGGATCGGAGTCAGTTCCGGAGTGGCCAGGATTGGTTTGTTTTGCTGGTCGTAAACCGCAATTCCAACCAGGTGCTCACGATTACCAAAGCGTTCGACCGTGCGCTGCAACGCCCGCGTGGAGCCTTTTTCCAGATCATGCTCGACGTTCCCAGAAAGGCTCTCGCCCAGCAGCTCTGCACGGCGTTCAAGATCTTTGCGCAATCCGCGCTGGGCGACCAATACATGATAGTAGGCGGAGGAAAGCGAGACCAGGGTGATTCCCACGATCAGTGCCACAATCAGCCGAACGCTTAGCAAGCGCATGCGCCTGGTCTCCTACGCAGAGGCTGACGGCCCCTCTAATTCATTTACGTTGCGAGAGGCCGTTAACGCCACCTGCGGCTGTACTTCTCGAACTCTGCATGGACTTCGAACCGCTTGTTCTACGTTCGGTGGCGCGTATAACCATCCACTGCACGTCTTGAATCGAACAAGGACTTGCAACGACACCGAGCGCACCCGATGCCACCGCTTCTCGAAAAACCGAGTCCTGATCAACAGCTGAGATCATGACGACGACGGCCGAACTGTAAGAGCGCTGGACGACAGAAAGCAGATCCGAGTAGGTTCCATCCTCGAAGCGCTCATCGCAGAAGATGACAGCGACGTCCTTTTCTGCCAGAAAGCCTTTCACTTGCTCCAACGAAGAACAGTCAATCGTCTCGAACATCCACGCCCGGGTAGCCTCTTCGATCACCCGGCTATTGGCCGCGTTCGAACTCAAAACCAGGGCTCGTCGCGTGATCGTCCTGTAACCCTCCATGCGTTTTTGTCCGCCTTAGCTGTGGTCGAGCGAATCAAAAGTCCGACGGAGGTTAAGTGCAAACTCCCCGGGCGTCGCTTCAAGCTCGACTCGACGTGTCAACCCCCCAACCACGGCGAAGCTAAACGAAGTTACGCCAGGCTCTCCACGCGCTTCGGTCGCCGCGGTTATGGCGGTTTCTGAGACTGTTCAGATGTCTCTCGCTTCTCAGGGTTGTCCTGGGAGTGCTTTTTCTGGCGACGTTCTTCTAATGCTTCATTTCAAGGAGGATGCCTCCAGTTAAGCCCATTCAGCGGCAGGAAAGATCGGAATCCGGTAAAGCACCTAGAAGGCTCTCGGACTCGCCTTACCGGCGATCTGCGGGCGCCGCAGTTTGCGGGCTAGCCATTACTTGGGTTAGCGCGCTCAGGGGGCGTTCCTCAGAAGACCTGGACGAGCCCGTTGCGCACGGCGTAGAGGGTCAAGTCGGCAACTGAATGTAGGTCGAGTTTGCGCATGATGTTTGTTCGATGAGTTTCTGTCGTCTTGACGCTCAGGTTCAAGACCACTGCTACCTCCTTGCTGGTCTTTCCTTCCGCCAGGAGCTGCACCACCTCCCTCTCCCGCGGGGTGAGTCGATTCCCGGAGGGCTGTAGCGTGCGATGAGGGTTCAGGTAACCCTCCAGTACGAGCTCAGCGACTCTCGAGGTGAAAAAAGTTCCGTGACGCTGCAGTGCCTCCACCGCGGAGATAAGGTCGCGACCAGCGTCGGATTTCAGCAAGAATCCTCGAGCGCCGACCGCCAGGACATCGCGTACGACCTGTTCGGAGTCGTGCATGGTCAGGACCAAAACACGGGTGAGAGGACAAATCGCAAGAATCTGCCGCGCCGCATCAAGACCATTCAGAGTTGGCATTCCGATGTCGAGAAGGACCAAATCCGGCTTCAAGGCCTTGCTGCGTTCCACTGCTTCACGTCCGTCTTTGGCCTCGCCGCTCACCTCCCATCCTGGGTGCTTCTCCAGGAGGGCTCGAATCCCCTGCCGCACAATCTCGTGATCGTCAGCAATCAGAATACGAAATGTGTTCATCTTTCCGCCCCTTGCGGCAGGCAGCATACTTTGGTTCACGACACACGCAAACTCACCGTCTTGTTCCGGACGAAACAACCTATCGGAAGACACCATAGCGTCGTAGCCTCCCTTGCGATAGTGGCGCGGTTGAAGAACGATACTTGGTCGATACAGCACACTCCGTGCCAAAGTCGTAGAGCATGGTTTTTCATTGACTTGCCCCTAGCCTGCGCTGAGAGGATCCTTCCTGTAAGTAATTTTTTCCATGGTCGTCAGGGTGCGAGCTTAGGTAAACCATCTCTTCGAGAAATGGATTGGAATTACGATGTTTCTCGGGCACAACGATCCCCTCAACCCACACCCAGCTTCACAATTCATTTCTGAGCAGGGCGACCTGTTGTCGGATCACAACCACTTGTGATGAGATGTATTTCGCAGTTTCGGTACATTCCGTTTCATGTTGTGAGTTGTGCAGCAGAGCACAGAGACACTGAAGACGCTCCACCGCCTCCTGAAGGCAGCCTGCCGAGAGTTCCAGAATTGCAATGCGCTCGCGTTGGTTGGGGCTCATTGACTCCTCCTCGTTTCTCGGATTATGGTTTCGAGCTGCAGTGAGAGTGCCATCGTTTTTTCTCGCCGGCCCGACAACCGTGACCAAGTGGCAAGCTCTAGGTAAGTCACTTTCTCCCAAATAGTAACGGCCGAATCCTCTTTAAACAGACCCGGCCGTTGCGCGCCAACCCTTCAGCGTTCACTCGAAGATGGAGAATTGCCGGGTGACGGTGGCGTCACCTGGCCCTGTTCCCTCGCCTGCGAGGAGTATTTCCTCACCGCAGCCAGGAAAGGCTCGCTTTCTTTCGGGGGAGGAACTTTGCCGTTGAGAATATCGGCAAAATCCACCATTTGCCGGTAGAGAATTCGGGTTTCGTCCTTATCCTGAGTAATCGCTGAACCATTCAAATCGATGCCGGCAAAAATGCCGCGAGCACGAGAGTACGTCAACACCTCAGCTTTCATTTTCCAGTCAGTATCGGCATCGGCGGTACGGCCCACCGGTCCGGCGGCCGCAGAAGCATCGCCACCCAATTTGAACTTGCTGGAGAGCAGTTGCTGCATGCCTGCGTCGTTAGTGACTACCATGACCAGATCCACAGCTTGGCCTCCCAACTGCAAGCCCCAGCTACCACCAGTGACGGTGATGGGTGCGGGGGCGCTCCAGCCGTTCTCGGTGCGGCAAGTGGCCACCCCTTTCCCATGGTTACCGCCAATCACTACTGCGATCTTAACCATTGAAGGAACGACAGCAATGCATTTGGCGTCCCTCATGATCTTGTCGGGAATCGCCTTGTCCGGAGTACTCATGATCTCATTGAGCACACTGGCGGACGCTTCGATGCGCTTCTCGATATCGGAACGGTCTTTGTCGGTAGCAGTGTCACCGGCCCAGCTTGAGGCCGTCAGGGCCGTCAGAGCCAAGAGTGCGGCGACGAATGCCGTGAGAGATCTCGGTAGAATGCCATCGCGTATTCGTAAAATCATTTTCCACTCCTCCGTGCCAAAAATCGGCACAACGCCGTCGTTCGAATAAAACTGCATGCCCCGAGCACGCGTGAATCCATCCCACCAGAGCCGTAAATGTCTCTCAGAGATGCCTTAGGAAGCGGGGCATCCCGCTAGCTTAGGCAAGCTCGGGCGCCGCAGGCCTTGTGCCATGAAGCGAGTCCGGCGGAGCCAGGCTGAGTAAGGATTCCCATTCTTCGGCAAATGGCCAGGCGCTCGCACTCCCGCGCTTGCGGCTGGTTCGTCTGTCGCCGATGGTTTCGGGGCAATCTCTCTGAGTATCCATGAGCAATTCCCGAATTCGTATCTTCGCTTTGTGCAGTTGCGACTTCGAGTTCCCGGTTGAACAATGGAGGAAGGCCGCAATTTCCTTATGCTCGTAGCCTTCCACTTCATGCAGCAGGAAAACGGTTCGGTACCCTACGGGCAGTTCCCGGATCGCCTGAATCAGAGCGATGCGGTCAATCGAGCCGGCGAGCCGCCGGTCTCGGGTTCCGTATTCGCGCCGAACTGGCGTAGCATCGGCAGTCTTGGTGCGAGGCTCATCCAGCGAGAACTCAGCGAACGATTTCTTGCGGAAGCGCATGAGCACCGTATTAACGGCAATGCGGTGAAGCCAGGTAGAGAGCGCAGAGTCGCCGCGAAAAGTGGACAACTTGCGGAACACCTGCAAAAAGGCCTCCTGGGTGACATCCTCCGCTTCCGCTGTGTTGTTGGTCATGCGCAGACACAACGAATAGACTCGTGGTTTGTGAGTATGAAACAAAGTGGCGAACGCGTCCGCATCGCCGCGCTGAGCTCGTGCGACAAGTTCAGAATCCAAAGAGCCGTTGCTCGCAGAAGAATCGTTGTTCACGTCTTTCTCCTTTCATGGTCCAGGAAAATGTCTGGCTGGTTAAAGCCAGCCCAAGATCGCTTACAGATCGCTTTTGCATGCGAATGTAAGGTAGCGACGGCGGTGAAAATGTTCCATCCGGTTCGGGCTGTATTGGTGGGTGTGTCTTGCTGTACGAAACTGCAGTGCAAGTGGTGGAGGTGCGGTGGTTTACGAACGTAAAATTACAGTGAATCCCCGTCGAGATTAGAGGATCGATGGGATTGGCGGATGTTGACCGCGCTTTTATGCTGCAAGGCGATTAACAAGATTTCTCCGCAATCAACCCACCCCTCGAGCAGGAGCCAAAAGATGGCTCCTGCTTCTCGCCTCTCATTATTTCCGCGACGACCTCGTTCTGTTCAGCGCAACCGCGTTCAGGAGCCAGCGGCTCCAGTTCGATGTTCATCAGTTCTGGCCTTCGATCAGACACGCGTTCTGTTGGTTTTGCCGCGGGTTACTGTAGAGAAAGTTCTTCGCGTGAAATACAGAATCGGACGGATGGCTGACATCTTGGCGTTTGGGATATGTCTAACCAAGCCCCAAACGCGAAGGGTATCGGAGATAGGCGCTGGTTCATGCCTCCCTAGCATCGGCGCCTACCTCCGGCCCGAAAACAGTGGATGTCAGGGCTTCCCGCCTACTGCAAATACCGCACCGCGATCTACAGGGTTTACTGTATTTTGCCGCCTCAGGCGAAGCCACTAGGATGTTACTTCTTGTAGTCCTTACCTCTGCGGAATCAACCAGGTCGGGGCGCCTGATTCGGTCGGAAGTAGCGGCATCACGCGAATGGGAAAACAGCTATGAAACGAAACACTCTTCGTGCAACGCAGGAGAATCCTGACAATGGCAGCGAGCGCGGCAGGCATTCCGTTGCCGGTCAGACAGCAGTAATCACCGATTTCGTCCCCGCCTCTGCTGAACTCAACGTAATACTGGAAAGTTTGCAGACCATGCGCAACGGAGATTTTTCCGTACGCCTTCCTGGTACCTGGACCGGACTGTCAGGGAAGATCGCGGACACGTTCAATGAGATTGCATCCGCCAATCAGCAGATGGCGCATGAACTGAAGCGCGTAGGACAAGTGGTCGGCAAAGAAGGCAAAACTCGTGAGCGGACGCGTTTTCATGAATCTCGTGGTTCATGGGGCGAGATGGAGGTCTCGGTCAATACGCTGGTAGAGGACTTGCTCCGGCCGACTACGGCAGTGACGCGCGCGATCGCAGCAGTGGCGCAAGGGAACTTGACACAAACGGTGAGACTTGATGTGGATGGACGTCCGCTGGAGGGCGAGTTCCTGCGTTCGGCGAACATCGTCAACACCATGATCCAACAGCTCAGCGTGTTTACGGCCGAGGTGACACGCGTGGCCCGAGAGGTGGGTACTGACGGCAAGTTGGGCGGGCAGGCAAAAGTGCCGGGCGTCGCTGGTACGTGGAAGGATCTGACGGACTCTGTCAACCTGATGGCGAGCAATCTGACTGGCCAGGTGCGGAACATTGCTGAGGTTGCAACTGCTGTTGCCAGTGGCGATCTTTCACGCAAAATCACGGTGGACGTGCGCGGCGAAATTCTGCAGCTGAAAGAAGCCATCAACACCATGGTGGACCAGTTGCGGTCATTTGCGTCCGAAGTCACCCGCGTAGCTCGTGAAGTTGGCACCGACGGCAAACTCGGCGGACAGGCGGTCGTGCCTGGCGTGGCCGGGACCTGGAAAGATCTAACCGACTCGGTGAATGCGATGGCTGGCAACCTCACGGCCCAAGTCCGAAATATCGCCGAGGTGACCACAGCTGTCGCTCGCGGCGACTTGTCACGCAAGATCACAGTCGACGTGAAGGGCGAAATCCTCGAACTGAAAGACACCATTAATACGATGGTGGACCAACTCAACGCCTTCGCCGGTGAAGTCACGCGCGTGGCCCGCGAAGTCGGCACAGAAGGCAAGCTGGGTGGCCAGGCGCAGGTTTTCGGCGTCGGCGGCACCTGGAAAGATCTCACCGACAACGTGAACTTCATGGCCAGCAACCTGACCGGGCAGGTACGCAACATTGCAGAAGTGGCGACTGCGATTGCCACGGGCGATTTGTCCAAGAAAATCACGGTCGATGTACGCGGCGAGATCTTGCAGCTCAAGGAAACACTCAACACAATGGTGGATCAGCTTAACCGTTTCGCGGGTGAAGTGACCCGCGTCGCGCGCGAAGTGGGAACGGAAGGCCGGCTTGGCGGTCAGGCCAACGTCCCGGGTGTGGCGGGCACTTGGAAAGATCTTACGGACTCCGTCAATTCCATGGCTGGAAATCTAACCGCTCAAGTGCGAAACATCGCAGAGGTCACCACTGCCGTGGCGGGCGGCGACCTGTCCCGCAAGATCACCGTAGACGTGAAAGGCGAGATTCTCGAGCTCAAGAACACCATCAACACCATGGTGGACCAGTTAAATGCATTCGCGGGTGAAGTCACTCGCGTCGCCCGCGAAGTCGGAACAGAAGGCAAGCTGGGCGGCCAGGCGCAGGTTCCGGGTGTGGCCGGGACGTGGAAAGATCTCACCGACAACGTGAACTTTATGGCCGGCAACCTGACGGCGCAGGTACGCAACATCGCCGAAGTGGCCACGGCGGTGGCTCGTGGCGACTTGTCCCGCAAGATCACCGTCGATGTGAGAGGTGAAATCCTCGAACTCAAGGACACACTGAACACGATGGTGGACCAGCTTCGCTCATTTGCGTCGGAAGTGACGCGTGTAGCGCGCGAAGTAGGTACCGACGGCAAGCTCGGAGGTCAAGCGCAGGTTCCGGGTGTGGGCGGAACCTGGAAAGACCTTACGGACTCAGTCAATTCGATGGCCAGCAATCTGACTAACCAAGTCCGCAACATTGCCGAAGTATCCACTGCCATCGCCAATGGCGACTTGTCGAAGAAGATTACGGTCAACGTGAGCGGTGAAATTCTGCTTCTGAAGGAAACCATCAACACCATGGTGGATCAACTCAACGCCTTTGCGGGTGAAGTAACCCGCGTGGCACGCGAAGTGGGAACCGAAGGACGGCTGGGCGGACAAGCCAACGTTCCCGGTGTCGCCGGTACATGGAAGGATCTTACAGACTCCGTCAACTCCATGGCCGGAAACCTCACGGCACAAGTGCGTAATATCGCGGAAGTCACCACGGCTGTGGCCAGTGGCGATCTGTCGCGCAAGATCACCGTGGACGTCAAAGGGGAAATTCTCGAACTCAAGGACACCATCAACACCATGGTGGACCAATTGAATGCATTCGCCGGCGAAGTCACGCGCGTCGCGCGTGAAGTCGGTACCGACGGGAAACTAGGAGGACAGGCGCAGGTACCCGGTGTTGCCGGCACATGGAAGGATTTAACCGACAACGTCAATTTCATGGCCAGCAACTTGACTGGCCAGGTGCGAAACATCGCCGAAGTCGCGACCGCCATCGCCAACGGTGATCTCTCCAAGAAAATCACTGTGGACGTGCGCGGCGAGATCTTGCAACTGAAAGAAACGCTCAACACCATGGTCGAACAACTTCGGTCGTTTGCCGCCGAAGTGACGCGCGTGGCCCGCGAAGTGGGCAGCGAAGGCCGTTTGGGTGGGCAGGCCAACGTGCCCGGAGTAGCCGGTACCTGGAAAGATCTCACGGACTCCGTCAACGCCATGGCCGGAAACTTGACGGCGCAGGTGCGCAACATCGCCGAAGTCACCACCGCCGTGGCACGCGGTGATTTGTCACGCAAGATCACTGTGGACGTGAAGGGCGAAATTCTCGAGCTGAAAAACACCATCAATACCATGGTGGACCAGCTCAATGCATTCGCTGCCGAAGTCGCGCGCGTCGCTCGCGAGGTGGGGACCGAGGGCAAACTGGGTGGTCAGGCACAGGTGCCGGGCGTAGCCGGAACGTGGAAGGATCTCACGGACAACGTGAACGTGATGGCGGTCAACCTGACGGAGCAAGTGCGCGGCATTGTCAAAGTCGTGACCGCCGTAGGGAACGGAGTTCTCACCCAGAAATTGACGGTCAACGCCAAGGGCGAAGTGGCCGCCCTGGCTGAGACCATCAACAACATGACCGACACGTTGGCCACGTTTGCCGACCAGGTGACTACGGTTGCTCGCGAAGTTGGGGTGGAAGGCCGTCTCGGCGGCCAAGCCAACGTGCCCGGCGCGGCCGGCACATGGAAGGACCTTACCGGAAACGTGAATCTGTTGGCCGACAACCTCACGAATCAGGTGCGCGCCATCGCCGAAGTCGCTACCGCGGTCACGAAGGGTGACTTGACCCGTTCCATTCAGGTGGAAGCGAGGGGTGAAGTCGCGGAACTGAAAGACAACATCAACACCATGATTAACAACCTTCGTGGAACGACGGAGCGCAACACCGAGCAGGACTGGCTCAAGACCAATCTTGCGCGCTTCACAGGCATGCTGCAGGGCCAGCGTGATCTCGCAACCGTCGGACGACTGCTGCTGTCGGAACTGACCCCGCTGATCAACGCGCAGCAAGGCGTGATCTATCAGATGGAGGACGAAGAGTCAAAGCAGATGGTCTTACTCTCGGCGTTCGCCGGCGACTCGGAAGACGGGCACCTGCGCCGCCTGAAGCTGGGCGAAGGTCTCATCGGGCAATGTGCGGCAGAAAAACGAAGAATGCTGATTACCGACCTGCCGCCCAACAGCATCACGGTACGTTCGGGGTTGTTCGACGCCACGCCCCGAAATGTGATCGTGCTGCCGGTGCTGTTCGAGGACCGCGTCAAAGCTGTCATTGAACTGGCGTCGTTGAGTACGTTTACCGCCTCGCATCTGGCATTTCTCGAACAGCTGACCGCCAGCATCGGCATCGTGCTGAACAGTATTGAGGCCACAATGCAGACAGAGGGATTGCTGAAGCAGTCTCAGCAATTAGCCGCCGAACTGCAGGCGCAACAGAAAGAATTGCAGCAGACCAACGAGCAGTTGGCACAAAAGGCCCAGCAACTGGCGGAACAGAACGTCGAAGTCGAACGCAAGAACCAGGAAATTGAGCAGGCGCGCCGCGCGCTCGAAGAAAAAGCCAAAGAACTGGCGCTTACTTCGAAATACAAGTCGGAGTTCTTGGCCAACATGTCCCACGAACTGCGTACGCCGCTTAACAGCATCCTGGTGCTGGGCCAGCAGCTCGCGGAAAACGCCGACAGCAATCTGACTTCCAAGCAGGTCGAGTTCGCCCGCACCATTCACGGCGCGGGTACGGACTTGCTAAACCTGATCAGCGACATTCTTGATCTGTCGAAAATCGAGTCAGGCACAGTCTCGGTCGATGCGGAAGAAGTCTTCTTCGCGAACATGCTCGATACTGTGGCGCGTCCATTTCGCCATGAGGCGGAGAACCGGCACCTCACCTTCGAAGTGCAAACCGATCAAACCCTGGGTCGCAGTCTGGTCACGGATTCCAAACGTCTCCAGCAAGTGCTCAAGAACCTGCTGTCCAATGCGTTCAAATTTACCGAGAAAGGCGGGGTTAAGCTCACTGTCTCAACGGCTGCCGCCGGCTGGAGTGAAGATCATCCCGTTCTCAGTAAGGCGGCTTCTATAGTCGCTTTTGAGGTCACGGATACAGGCATCGGTATTCCGGCAGAAAAACAACGCATCATCTTTGAAGCTTTCCAGCAAGCCGATGCCGGCACCAGCCGGAAATACGGCGGAACCGGATTGGGGTTGGCCATCAGTCGCGAGTTGGCTAACCTGCTGGGCGGAGAAATCCAGTTGACCAGCGCCCCCAACAAAGGTAGTACGTTTACGCTCTACCTGCCACAAACTTATGTTGGTCCATCCGCGGCCAAGATGGACCGGCGGGAAGATCGCATCTCGGCGACACCGCTCCAGTTGTCCAATATCAATGTCAAGGAGACTCCGGTCGAACAGATTGAGGACGACCGCAATGATCTGCAGCTCGACGACGCGGCCCTGCTGGTTATAATAGAAGATGACCCGCACTATGCGCGGATCCTGCGTGATCTGGCCCGCGACGAGGGTTTCAAAGTCCTGGTGGCCACTCGCGGGACGGAAGCTCTCGCGCTGGTGCGGGAGTTCCACCCCACCGCAATATCGCTCGATGTTTTCCTGCCCGACATGCTGGGCTGGACCGTCCTGAACCACTTGAAACAGGATCCCAGCACACGTCATATTCCAGTGCAGATGTTGACGCTCGATGAAGACCGGCAGCACGGGCTGGCTCGTGGCGCGTTTGCCTTTGTGACCAAACCCTCTAGCACAGAGGGCCTCCAGGCGGCGCTGGGTCGCATGAGAGACTATGCCACGTCTCGTCGCAAGCATCTCCTCGTGGTGGAGGACAACCCGGCGGAGCAATTAAGCATTAGGGAGTTGCTCGGACACGAAGACATTGTCGTCACCATAGCTGCCACGGGGGAAGAGGCGCTAGCAACCCTTGAGCACCAGCCATTCGACTGCGTGGTACTCGATTTGCGCCTGCCCGATATGTCGGGATTTGAAATCCTGGAGCACTTCCGCGACACCCCTTCGCTATGCGACTTGCCGGTGGTCGTCTTCACCGGGAAGGAGTTGACTCAGGAGGAGGACGCCCGCCTGCACACGCTGGCACGCAGCGTCGTGGTCAAAGGTGTCGAATCGCCGGAACGACTGCTGGACGAAACCGCGCTCTTCCTACACCGGGTGGTGGCTAATCTTCCGCCCGAAAAACAGAGGATGCTCGATCGCCTGCACCGGTCAGACGACGCTCTGCAGGGGCGAAAAGTGTTGGTGGTGGACGACGATGTCCGCAATATCTTTGCGCTCAGCAGCGTTCTTGAGCGTCGTGGAATGACGGTGCTGACCGCAGGTACTGGCCGTGAAGCCATTGCAACTCTGGAATCAACCCCTGACTTGGCGATCGTGCTGATGGATATAATGATGCCGGAAATGGACGGCTACGAAACCATGCAGGTGATCCGGCAGAATCCCTCATTCCGGCGATTGCCGATCATCGCGCTGACGGCGAAGGCGATGAAAGGAGACCGTGAAAAATGCCTCGAGGCTGGGGCGTCCGAATATTTGGCGAAACCGGTCAACACCGAGCAGTTGCTTTCCGCGCTCCGCATGTGGCTGCACAGATAGGCATGAAGAGAGTGAAAAAACGATGAGGAACGACAAGGTCAACATTCTCATGGTGGATGACCAGCCCGCCAAATTGCTCAGTTACGAAGTCATCCTGGGAGAGCTGGGCGAGAATTTGATTAAGGCGACTTCCGGAAAGGAGGCTCTTGAGTACCTACTTAAGAACGACATCGCAGTTGTGCTCATGGACGTAAGCATGCCGGAACTCGACGGCTTCGAACTGGCAGAAATGATCCGACAGCATCCACGCTTTCAGAAGACTGCGATCATCTTTATTTCCGCGGTTCATCTGACGGACCTGGACCGGCTGAAGGGATACCAGCGCGGCGCGGTGGATTATATTTCTGTGCCCATCATTCCAGAGCTCTTGCGCGCAAAGGTCAGTGTGTTCGCTGAACTACATCGCAACGCGCAGCAATTGCAAAATCTGAATGGCGAGTTGCGCCGGCTGTCGGTTCGCTTGATCACCATGCAGGACGAAGAGAGGCGGCGCATTGCGCGCGAGTTACATGATGGTCTGGGACAGGAACTAGTGGCCGCCAAGATCCTTCTTCATCGGGTTACACAGCCGAACTCCGAGGCCATCAGAAAAGAGGCCGCTGACGATGCCGCGGAGATCATTGACCGGGGGATTCAGCAGGTCCGCAGCATATCCCATCTCCTGCACCCTCCTCTACTGGATGAAGTGGGATTGGTTTCCGCCCTACGATGGTACTTGGAGGGATTTACCCAGCGTAGCGGCATTGCGACAGCAATCGATGTCGAGCCTCTGGATTTTTCTCGACTCACGCCCGAACTTGAAACCGCAATTTTCCGGATTATTCAAGAGTCCTTGAGCAATGTCCTTCGACACTCGAAGGCGCACAAGGCGTGGATTACCCTGAGTTTGAAGGATGGGCAGGTGATTGCAACCGTGCGGGATAACGGCCGTGGCATCGAGAAACCAGTTGTCGAGCAGCAACCGGGCAGCATCGGTATCGGCATCAGCGGGATGAGTCAGCGGGCCAAAGAGTTTGGCGGAGAGCTACGCTTGGCAACCCTCCACCCTGGCACGTTGGTCGAACTCGTCATGCCTTGCAGGGCCGCTGCACCGCAAGACGCATGTGCCAGCGCCTAGCGCGCTGGGCCCCCGCACTGCGGGACGAACTAGCCCCGTAAGCAGCTAGAGCACCGGCCTGCGGCCCTGGATCACTTGAATGAGCAGCGCCACCAGGGCGAGAACCAGCAGCAGATGAATGAAGCCACCCAAAGTATAGGAAGTAACGATTCCGAGCAACCACAGGATCAGCAGGATCACGAAGATCGTCCAGAGCATAATTGATGTTCCTTTCGTTGCGGAATTCCGCAAATGCCGGGAAAAACGCTAGCTCGCACGACGCATCGGCTTGTCGGTCTTCTGCCAATCGGCGCTGGCCTCACTCGCGGACGCGATGTCGGTGGCGCCGGTACGGTCCAAAATGTCTTTCGCCTTCTTGGTCCAGTCTGAATTGTCGCAGTGAACGGACAGCAGGATGCCGCCTTCCTTGATGCGGCCCTCGTAGCGCTTGGCTTCGTACTCGGGAATACCCATACCGATGAGCGCCCCCCCAATACCGCCGATTGCGCCTCCCACCCCAGCGCCAGTTAAGGCGGCGAGCATAGGTCCAGCAACAATCAGGGGGCCGACACCGGGGATTGCGAGGGCTCCGATTCCGGCGAGCCAGCCCAATGCCCCGCCCACCACGGCGCCAGTGGTGGCTCCGGTTGCCGTACCCTCAGGCGCCTTGGTGTTCTTTTCGATCGCAAAATCCTTCGTACCCTGGTTCTCAGGGAGCAGAACCGAAATATCGGTTTGGCGGAAACCCTCCGCTCGCAGCAGGTCAACGGCATACTCGACATCTGCCTGTGTTCGATAGAGTCCAAATGCTGAAGTGTTCTTTCCGGCCATGACAAAGCTCCTTGTTTTAATTGAAGGCGACTTCGGCAGACTCATCCCTGCCATGCACGCCAGACTAATGCCGCCGGGCTCGGGTGATCCATCCTGTACAAAGAGTAATTTGTCCTAGGCGCTGCTGTAGTCGGACTTCCGGTTCGGATTTAAACCTACATCCGAACATCCGACGCTGAGATGTCCTACGACATCCGGCGCAACTCGCGACCACCTTCTCCAACAGCGTGACAACCCAGTTCGTGAGAACCGAGTTGCGTCCGCAGACCGCCCTCTTCGGGGCTATAAGCCGGTTCATCAAAGTTCGGGATTGAATGTCGCGGGCTGAGTTGCGTTCGTCTCCGGCCTGCGTTGCTTCAGGGCAACGCTGTAGGTACAGAGAAAACTCTCCGTAGTCGCTGGCCTTCCCACCGTTTCTCTGCTTCTAATGCTCCCATGCAGCGAAGCCAACAACAACTAATGCATCCGGAAGACCTGATGAAATCTGACCTCTTGAGCGAGATCCTTCTGTTGGGCGGCGGAATGGCAGTCGGGTTGGCCTTTCTGCTGGTTGCGGTCGCAACTGCCGCAAGCTGGCTGCTCCAGTCATAAGGCTGCTGGCGCCCCTGCGGTATATCTCCCCGAAAACTACCCAATCTACTGGATCGGCCTGCAAACAAGCCGGATGTACTCTTGGAGAAAATCGCGAAAGCACATGGTCTTCTAGCGGCATTCACCAGTAAGGGGATATTGCTAAGTGTTCTCCGATTAAGTCCTAACGAACAAATCTAAGAAAAGTAGAGGAACAAGACAGTGAACTCGGACACGCTTAAGGGAAAATGGAAGGAATTGAAAGGTGCGGCCAAGGTACGCTGGGGCCGTCTAACTGATGACGACCTTGACGTCATCGCTGGCCAGGCTGACCAACTGATCGGCAGGCTCCAACAAAGATACGGAATCGCACAGGATGAGGCTCAAAAGCAGGTTGACGACTGGAACGCAACTCGGTCCCAGGATGCCGAGTTTGAACAGAAACGGAAAACCGCTTAAGTGATCAGGCGGAGGCTCGGCTGGCGCAGTCAGGTCCGGAATTTCCCGGATTACACTCCCGGCACATGCGGTTCCGTGTCACCGACCGCATGCGCCGGGATCATTATCATGTGGTGGGACATGCCGGGAGGCAGCACGCGCGCAGATGGTTCATCGAGCAAACTATGACTGCACTGCGGGTTTTAGTAGTGGACGACTCAGAAGCAATTCGCCGCGGCGTGTGTACGTTATTGGAAGGCGAACCTGAGTTGCGCGTAGTCAGCATGGCCTCCGATGGAGTGGAGGCCGTCGAACGAGCGCGGGAACAGCAACCGGACGTGATTCTGCTTGACATCAGCTTGCCACGTCTCAATGGCCTCGAGGCAGCGCGCCGGATCCGCAGAGTGGCACCGGGGTCCAAGATACTCTTCTTAAGCCAGTACGATACATGGGCGACGGCGAGAGAGGCTCTTAGGACAGGTGCAGCAGGCTATGTCGTCAAGTCGGACGCGGCCAGCGAACTTATTTCCGGAGTTTGGTCCGTCTGCCATGGAAGATCATTTGTCAGCAGCACCCTGGCAGCACACGATCTCCGCCGTTCTCCCAGGTGAGAAGCTTCCGTAAACCAGAACAGGCAATGGCGCCCAGGGCACAAACCGGTCCGCTGCCCGCACCGCTTTGCGTTAGGGTGGGCTAACTCTCTGCGTCCCGACCCAGCCGGACAATACTGTTTTTCCTTAGCTACCCTCGGGCTCGCGTAGAAGCCCAACTTCCCAGTCCGCCGATCGATTCGGGGCAACCGCTCAATTCAACGCCCCATCCAAAGCACACGGATTTAGGAGATCTGGAACGGATGTCACGACGAGTGTCCCTATTGCTAGCCTCACTGAGCACAGTGATGTTCATCGTCAGTTGTGGTGGCGGGTCGATGCCTACTACGTCTTCGCCTGGCATAGGTCAGCTCAGTGTTCAGCCCGACGGGAATGGCACGGGAACCGTGAGCAGCAACCCCTCCGGGATTGATTGCAAGCCGACTTGCAATGCGAGCTTCAAGGCTGGAACGAAAGTAGTACTTACCGCGGCGCCGGGTAGCAACTCCATGTTCGCGGGATGGGCAGGGGCATGCAGCGGTACTGGTGCCTGCACTGTAACAGTGTCCCGGAGTGCGTCGGCAGTGGCTATCTTCAGCCTATTGCCGCAGTTGATGGTCACGCTCAATGGAAACGGCCAGGGCACCGTTGCCAGCAATCTCCCTGGAATCAACTGTGGGCAGGCGTGCAGCGCAATGTTCGATCCTGGCGCAAAAATAACGCTTACAGCGACCCCAGGCACAAATTCCTATTTCACAGGATGGTCTGGTGGCGGATGTAGCGGAGACAGTTCCTCTTGCACAATAACGCTCAACGCGAACACAGCAGTGAGTGCAACTTTCGCGCTGCTCCCCGTGCTAACCGTAATTCGAAACGGAACCGGCCAAGGCACCGTTACCAGCAATCCTTCTGGAATCAATTGCGGACAGATCTGCAAGGCGGTTTTCACACCTCGAGAGAGCGTCACTCTTACCGAAACCCCCGGCACAAACTCGATTTTCACAGGATGGTCGGGTGGTGGATGCAGCGGAAACGGCTCTACCTGTACCGTGACGATGAGCGCTAACATTCAGGTCACGGCAACCTTCAGCAGTTCCAACACCGTAAGTGTCCTGAACCACATCATCTTCTTAGCGCAAGAGAATCGTTCGTTCGATCACTACTTCGGCGCGTTGCGCGAATACTGGGTGCAGAACGGTTATCCCGACCAATCATTCGACGGGTTGCCGCAGTTCAACCCTATGTCTGGGCAGCCACCTCTGTACGGACCTCCTCCGGCGATTCCGGGCTGTGATCCCAATTTCCCTCCGCCCAGCGATTGCATCTTTGATCCTCAAAATCCCGTCACGTCCTATCACTTGATCACCCAGTGCACGGAAAACACCAGCCCTTCCTGGAACGAGAGTCATGCGGATTGGGATTACAACGACCCCACAGGTATGTCGGCCGCCACGCTGAATGGGTATGTTTGGACTGCAGGCCACGATGCCAGGGCCAATCAACCCCCGTTCAACGATGTGGATGGAATTCGTGCCATGGGGTATTACGATGGCGGTGACCTCAACTACTACTACTTCATGGCGTCCAATTTCGCCACTTCGGACAGGTGGTTCAATCCGGCAATGACACGCACCCAACCCAACCGTGAGTACCTGATCGCGGGTACGTCACAAGGCTATGCCTATCCCATAGGTACGGACAGCGGGGATCAAGCGTTGTTGACTGCGACCACGATCTTCCAAGAACTACAAAACGCGGGAATCACCTGGAAAATCTACGTAAACCCGCAAGGCAGCACTTGCTCGGGCCCTCCCTACAACCCCGCCTGCCTGGTGACGCTCAGCTACGTACAGAATTTTCAGTGGGGACTAACGATCCCGACACAGTATCCGCACAACATTGGGACCGTTGGACCGACAGGTACCTGCGGAACTTCACCTTGTGATTACGAGAATGACCTGGCCAACGGCACTTTGCCCCAAGTCGCCCAAATCGAGCCGGCATCGGACGCCGGACTGGATGAGCACCCCTCGAATTCTGATTCGGAGCCCAGTAACATTCAACTCGGCGCCAATTATGTGTCCTCGCTGATCAACGGGTTGATGGGCAGTTCATCCTGGAAGGATTCGGCCTTCATTCTTACTTTCGATGAATTTGGGGGGCTCTACGAACACGTTTCTCCGCAGCCGGCGGTAAGCCCGGACGGAATCAAGCCAGTGGATCTGCTTCCGGGAGACATCTGCACACAAACCACAGGCCCCACGTGCGACTTCATCTACACCGGCTACCGTTTACCATTGATCGTAGTCTCGCCGTACACCAAAAAGAACTACGTTTCGCACACCGTCGCCGATCACACTGCAATTCTGAAGTTGATTGAGACTCGCTTCGGTTTGCCGTCGCTGACGAAGCGTGACTCATCGCAGATGGACATGACTGAATTCTTTGATTTCAACAATCCAGTCTGGCTGACTCCTCCGAGTCCCCCGGCACAGAGTACAAATGGAGCTTGCTATCTGAATAAGTTGCCATGATGGAGGCCCCGACTGGGGTTGAGCCGTGCAGCTAATCTTGCTTCTCTGGGTTACGAGACTGCTTGAATACTCTCTATGCGAAGCGTCTTCAATTCGAGGTCAACAAGGCCTTTGATGTTCACTCGTTTGCCTTGGTAGCGCTGCGCGACCTCCTGGTCATCCAGTACCAAAGTGAGATCCGCGCTCACTTTCAGCCAGTACATTCCTTCATTTCTTACGATGACGCCGGCGACGGTTTGCGAGGATTGACGCTGAGGGCTTACGTCAGACTCTTGGCCTCTCGTCCTCTTCTCAAGTCTCTCTTTCTCGTAAGCTTGATGATCGGGAGGGGACGTCGCGTCCGGTAGTGGTATGGGTTCTTGCAAGCGGGACCAGGCGATCAATTCGCACCCCATCGTTTCCGAAGTCAAGTCCTGGCACGGCTGATGGCCGGCTTGATCCTGAGAGAACCCAAGCGTGGCCGTGGCTAGCCAAAATAAGGAACCTGCCAGCGCACTTACGGGTCGCGTCATACACGAACCTCAAATGAAACTAGGCGGTTTTGCGTGCGTTCTCGGCGTGGCGCCAAGACTCACGCACATCGCTTTGGAAGTGCTGAAGCTTTTCGGCGATATTCTCGCGTGTCTTTTTGCCGCTGGCGGGCGCGAGGAGCATGCCTGCGCCAACTCCGACTCCCATACCAATCAGGAAGCTGCCGGCGCTCGCCAACACACGCGTATCATCTCCGCGAGCCGAGCGATAGACGCGCTCCACACGATCTGCCGCGGCGTCATAGCCGCGTAGTGCTTGATCGGCCACGTCGTCGAGTTTGTCCGTTACACGGTTATAAATCCGGCGCCGCTGTCGCGGCTCTGTCAACATAAGTCCCGTCCCGAATAAGATTCTAAGAAACTGGTTCATTTTGTCGTCTCCATAGCGTTCGTACCGGGTCGGGATGAGAGTCCTATTGAAGAAATCCACCCCGCCGGGCCGATTACACGACGGTACTTTAAGCCCGCTGCCGATCTCAATCCGGTAGAAGCCGTAGTGGCCAGCAGAGAATTCTGCGACCCTTACGCGAGCATTCGACGGTGCCTGGCGCTGACAAAAAAAGGTGCAAGACACTGATTGCAGGAGGGATTTCTCGATACAGCATCTTCCTCCAGCGACTTACGGGTTTGACGGGATTTCAGTCCTTTCTGACGGGGCCTAATGTGGTACCAGTCGGGAAGCAGCATTGAGCGTCCGACGAATGCCGTCAAGGGGCCGAGTTGGTGCTTGACGCTCGAACGTCTTGCTGTGAGAGCAGCTTCAGACGATTTCATGATCGGAGGAAACGTGTTATGAGGAAAATGTTTCTATTGTTGTCACTTGGATTACTGAGTGTATCCATGGCCTTGGCTCAGGAAAGTTCATCGACGAGTCCGGCGACGGCTCCCAATGCTAGCGCCACCGATTCCACGAATGCTGGTTCCGTGCAGGGTTGTCTGAGTGGATCAGAGGGGAACTACATGTTGACGCAGGACGGCACTGGGGCCACCTTCAAACTGCTGGGCGACGAAATTAAACTGAAGAAGCACGTCGGACATGAAGTTGCCGTCACCGGCCAAGCCACCGGGGATGGTGGATCATCGGCGGCGGCTTCAAACCAAGGGCAGGGAGATAACTCCGCAAGTACCACCGCGGGCGCGGGAACAACCATCCACGTCACCGACGTGAAGATGGTTTCCAAGCAGTGCATGGGCAGTGGCGCTTCCCAATCACACTAGCCCCAGAAGTACTTGTTTCGCGCATTTTGTGCTGCGCGACCTGTTGGCACGCAGCACACTTTCTTTCTCCCCACTCTCACCAGGTGCAGGCGCGAATCGCAGAGCAAGGACTTCGATCAGCACACGCAGCTCAGGCGAGCGCCTCGTTCGATATAAACACCTGGCAATATGAAAACCTAGGCGGCCGGATCCCCGCTTGAAACATGCGACGGGATTTGCACCTGGATAATGTTGTTCTTCACCGCATAGACGACCAGGTCGCGGATAGAGTGAAAACCCAGTTTCCGCATGATATTGCTGCGATGGGTCTCAGCGGTCTTGGTGCTCAAATTGAGCACGCAGGCCACCTCTTTTGAACTCTTGCCCTCCGCGAGAAGTTGAATGACTTCGCGCTCGCGGGGAGTCAGCGTCGGCAATCGCGGGGGCATGTTGGTGGAAGTCTTACGCCGATCGAGAAAGCCAGCCAGCACCATATCGTTTACCCGAGGGGTAAAAAACATGCGATTGAGCTGGAGCGCCTCCACTGCCGACACCAGGTCTCGGGCAGCGTCCGATTTCAGCACAAAGCCACGAGCGCCGGCATCGAGCGCCTCCCGAATCACCTGATCAGAATCAGTGATGGTGAGCACTATGACTTTGCAGCGCGGGTCCTGCTGCACTAGCTGCCGGGTGGCGGCCAGACCGTTGAGACTGGGCATGCCGATGTCCACAATCACCACATCTGGTTTCAGTTCCTTTGCCTTCTCCACCGCGATGCGCCCATCTGTCGCTTCTCCGCAGATCTCCCATCCATCGTGCGACTGCAGCAACGTAACCAAACCCCGCCGCACAACTTCGTGGTCATCAGCGATTAGGATCCTGAGTTTCATCCGCTTGCCTCCTAAGCAGCGCCCGACTTGTCGTGCGCCGTAAAGTTTCGATGCTCACTCACTGCGTCCACTGCCGCCAGCAGATCACGGGCGGCATTGGTCTTTACCACATAGCCCCTCGCGCCGCAGAGCAGGGCTTCCTGTAGCATTTGCGGCGAATCATGCTGCGTAACGATCAGAATCTCGCAATTCGGCGCATTCTGACGAATCAACCGGCATGCTTCCAAGCCGTGCATTCTAGGCATGCTAACGTCGAGCACAACCACATCCGGCTTCAGCCGATCCGCCATCCTCACCGCTTCCATACCATCCGCGGCCTCGGCGATGACTTCCCACCCTTGGCGTTCTCCCAAGAGCATCTTTAGCCCATGCCTCACCACCGGATGATCGTCCGCTATCAGAATACGAACCGTCATAAATTCTTCGTCCGGCTCTGGGGGTGGGCCGGACCGCGACGCGATCCCGTATTCCCGAGCGCGCGATAATTCTAGTCCAGAACCGAGGTTCGCCTGAATACAGGATTTCCTGTATTTCCAAGATTTTAGCGTTCGGTTCGCTCGGCCTCCACGGTTGGCGGATGCGACAATACGCCAGCCTCCCGCACAAATTACTGAGAAAGGCCGATTTCTTCGCGTCCCTCGGGGCACTAACATACCGGTGATAGGAGGATATCCATGCCGGGAAACAAGCATCTTCGAGGGGTCAGCCCCAAAGAACAGCGCGAGGATGAACACATTAAGGAGAGTGCCGAGAAATCCGGCCGCTACGGCCGCCGCGCCAAAGAAGTGGCCGCCCGGACGGTGTTGAAACAGCACAAGGCGAAAGGCCATAGCAAGGGACGATGAGACCCCTACTGGTTTCCAGCAGTCAGGCTCGGTGTCTCGGTCAACCCCTGTTGCTTTAGCTTATTTGCAAGACTCGCGATCTCTTTTTCCCGCGCCAGGTTCACGATTCCTTTTGAATCGTCGTAGAGGCTTTCGCGCAACAGATTTAAAAGCCGGGCCTTGAGTTGTGCTCGTTTTGCGACAGCCTTGGGAACGATCAGTTTCTCTGCTGGCGGAGCCTGCGAACACTTCAGAGGGCTCCCAACGAACGGAGCCTCGAAACCCGGCTGTTGATCTCCCGATATTTGTCCCATTGCTGATAGGCGAAGAAGAGCACAAGCAAGGGAAAGGGCAAGCAGGGCAAAATCACTTTTTGCCACATTATTTTACCTCCTCATTTCACACGTGACATTCTCAGTCGCGCGCACGCGACGGAAAGATGGCGTGTCTCATTGAAGAGTTGTTCTCGGGACATTCGTTTCGCTGCCAGGGACGAATCGAGCTGGAGTTGCTCACACTACCCGTCGACCAATGCGTGCACGCGAGTAACACCGGAGTGTGTGTTGTCCGTTGTGTTCCGGATGGTGCCGAGATCTGGTCGGGAGAAAACAGTCGCACCTTTTGGTGCAGACGTTGCAAGGATAAGGATGATTAAGGATAAGGTTGAGACGTAAAAGGAAAGGTTGGGGCGTAAGTAGTCTGAGGGTCATACGGTATTCACCCGATTGCAACCCAACCGAGTGTCCTCTACACTCGCATTCGTGGATATGTTCCTTGTGCTTACAACGCCACATTCTTAGGGCAGTCATGGGTTAGTGTCGCAGTTCTGACGTTGGACCCTCACGACCGCCCCAGTTTTAAACCGCGTGAATATGAACTACGAGTTCTACTTCCTGAAAAACGCAACCCTGGACGAGCCCGAGATCTTGCGAGTCATGGCCGGGAGCTATGACAATGCCACTGAAATCGTAGCTCGACAGAACGGATGGACTGCCGCGGGCGAAAGCCGCACGCGAGTGGCGGAGTATATCGAATCTATCGATATTCATCCGATAGAGGTTCAGAACATCTTCGAAAGAAGCAGCCTTTCTTCGCCGAGCCTGCCCTAACGGCCTGAAGTTTCATATCTCCACGGGACTCCGCCTCCAAGTGACCCCTCTAGCTGGTAGCCTGATGTTGGAGGTCTGCGGCAAACACAGTTGGCAGAAGCGAGAGGCAGGTTCTCAGTGCCTCAAGCGAAAAGAAGCGCATTGTCAAGCGCATGCCGTTCCCGGACATCACTCACGGAAACAGTCAGTTCGCGCCTTCGGGCTAGGATTGCAACCTGGGCCTCGGCGATCCGTTCCGCAATCCTTGGTTTATCGCTCTCGAATAAAGCCGCAACGTAGAGGTCTTTCCAGACCCACGATTGCTTCAGCGAGGAACCGGCGTTCATACCTGCCTCCCCATTTACATTCTGAATTCTGCAAGGTAAGACTAGATCAATACAAAACGCCGTTGCATCCGACAATCAGGTAAATACTGGATTTACTGCACAGTTACCTCTCTGGCAGGAGTAGCCGGGGGCAAATCCCGCGCTGGGCGGATCTTAAATGTCGAAGACTCGATAAACCGTCGATGGTTGCTGCGCCTGGAGTAGCGTAATGGCGACATTCTGGACCGGGACACCGCCGGCGGTTTTCCCTTCTAGCCGTCCATTATGAGCGTGCCCGTGGAGCACCAGATCCGCACCGTGTCGATCGACGACTTCGGCCAGCCGGGAGGTGCCAAGAAAAGGAAAAATCTCCGGCGTTTCGCCAATAACGGTGCCGATCACGGGCGAATAGTGAAGGACAACGACGCGCTTCCGGCTTCGCAACTGAGACATGGCACGCTCTAATTTCAGGGCCTCATCGATGGACGCTTTCACGAACTCTTTGATTTCGGGTTCTCCGAATGCGGTCAGCACACCTCGTCCAAAGCCTCCCACAAAGCCTTTGGTCCCGGCGAACCCCACACCCTCCCGCTCGTAGGCGGTCCCGTCCAATACTTTGACCCCTGCCGCTGCCATCATTGCCATGAGTTCCGCTTGTTTCCCGCTTTCATAGTCATGATTTCCCAGCACTGCAATGGTTGGAACTCGCGAACGCACCACCACATTCAACAAAAGCGCCATCTCATCCGGCTGGCCATAGTTCGTAAGATCTCCCGCCAGTACAAGGACATCCGCCTCATCCCGAACCCGGCTGAACTGGTCAAGCAGCGCAGTCTGACGGGATGCGGTGAAATGCAGGTCGGCAGTGGCAGCAATTCTCATTGCATTCCTGAGTTTACGATGCCAGGTCAGTGAGGCTGCCGCCAAGGGGCGGCGGAAGGCCTCGTAAACGGCGATCGCGATGTTCGGTCAAGAGGTCATCAAGGCCCCATTCCTTCACGTCGATGGCAAACAGTTTAGGATCGACCAAACTACCGCGAAACCTGGCTGTGGGGTTGGGCTGGGAAACTACCTTCTGGAACCGGCCCAGAAGTATCTGCCACAATGTCTGTGGAACGTAGTGCGTTTGTGCGGGATAGCAATAGCGAAACAGCACCAGAGCCCACAGCAGCATCTCCCAGTTCGAGCCCGCCAGATATAACACCCGATGCCAGTCGAGGTTCCCCCGGGTTCCATAAATCACGTGACCGATGTCCGCGCCATCGAAACGCTCACGGCGAGTGACGAAGAGCTTGGAAGCGAGGAGTTCTTCTGGAGCCAGCACTCTGGCTCGCACTCCGTACACCTCGGCTGGCTTTGATCGCTCGATCCAAGATGGTTCTACGATGAGTGCAGCATTGCTCATTCCGGTGATCAAATCGACAAAGAAACCGTCACGATGGGTCTTGAACAACCAAACGGGATCGCAAACCTCACATGCGAAACCGTGCCTCTTGAGGTGTCCCATTGCGGTCACGACGGTCTCGGCGGTTAAGAAGATATCGAGATCTTTGGTGTCGCGGCAGATTCCTGTGTGCTCCCGGAGAGCGAACGCCCCTGACACGGCATAGGCTATCTTCTTCGCTTCGAACAGGGACAGCACTTCCTGAAATAGAGTCCGTTGTAGCTCAGGGATTTCCGCGGGTGACGACGAGGTTTCCGGCAGGTCCGCCGGTTCTTGCCTCGGATACTTGGACATTGCACCCTTGGATGTGTCCGCAGTGTTGGCCGTTGCCGAGCGTCCGGCTACGACAGCAGAATTCGCACAGTTCTCACAGGATTCTCACAACTTAGGACCCCAGGTATACAGGGAACACCTGATGGACACTGCGATTCGAAACCAAAGACTCTTACAGACGGTTAACGGACAGCTTCCCCAGGGTAATAACCCTTCCGCGTACGAACGGTGAGTTGGCGGTAGCCACGAGCCTGTGCCTGCACTTGAATGGTCCGGTATGCAGAATCCTGTCTCGAGTTGCTGGATTTGTAGCCGATGGTGTATCGACTTCGAATATCGTGGCCGATAGTTCGACTGATGTTGTCCAATTCGTCCAGGGTACGGGGGAAGAATGCGGCTCCACCCGTGCTGTCCGCCAAGGTGCCAAGAACCGTCTGATCCTTGAGGTCGAGGCCATCGCCCAGCAGGCCCATAGCGTACAACGTCGGCCCGTTTTGCCGCTGCAATTGCAGCCTGGCTTCCTGCAGTGTTTCTCTGCTGGCATTATCTCGTCCGTCAGTAATGACCAGCAATACCTTGTTATCAAGGCGCGGGTTGTTGCTCAGATGCACGGAAGAGGCAACGATGGCATCGTAAAGGGCAGTGCTGCCCCGCATCGACACTTTCTGAAGCGCTCCTCGCAGCAAGTTGACGTCGGAAGTAAAATCCTGGTCGAGATAGCCATCCTGACTGAAGTTGACCACGAAGATTTGGTCTTCCGGGTTACACTCGCGAATCAGGTTGAGCACCGCCTCATTTACTTTGTCTCGTTTCTCACGCATGGACCCCGAATTGTCAATCAGGATTCCAAGCGCTACCGGGACATCTTCGCGGTGAAATGACGTGATCGGCTGTGGCACTCCGCTCTCAAATACTGAGAAGGTGCTGCGATCAAGGTTGGGAACCAGGTGTCGCTGTTCATCGACAACGGTAGCGTGCAGGATCACTTCCTCGACCCGTTTCTTGAAAACGAAAATGCCGCTGTCCTGCTCGGGCGTTGACTGCGCCCCGCCAGCGGGCGGCGGGTTATTAGCATCGCTCGAGGTTTCAGAAGGCGGCGGCGCTGCGGGAGCTACGGGTGCCGCCGGCGACGTTTGAGCTTGGGTTGGAGCCGGGCTCGGCGACTGCATTGCAATCGGACTCTGCAACTTTGTTTGAGCTGACGGCTGAGACTGAGCCGGAGGTATTGAGGGAGCCGCAGAAACCGTTCGCGACGTCTGGGACGGCGTTTGAGCCAGCGACGCAAGCGATAGACAAAAGACGATCAGAGTCGTCAAACTGAACGGATGCTGCAGTCGGACAAATACCATGAAGAATTCTTTCTCTTGTACGGAATTGGACGCAGCTGACATTGTTGGGTCGACCGTGCTTCACTTGTTCGGAACGCCGGGCACAGGCTCTGCCGAAACCAGGAAATCCCGCCACAGTCCCCGTTCTGGCAAGTAATCGCGTTTGAAAGTGAGCCTCATCTTCGTCTCGCAGCGTAATGCAATGCACCAGCGAGTTGCTTCCATCACGTAGTACACGAAGCCTCCTTCCGGCAGTCATGCCGTGACGAATGGCGGCCGTTCAGTTCAGCGAAATGCAGTCAACTCCGTGAGCGCAGCCACCAGGAGCAAAAGCAAGGGGACGAATATGACCACGCCACTGCCGAGGAATAGGATCTCGCTCAACAGACCCGATCTCGTCTCACCGCGATGGACCATAGAAATCGTCCCCTCCGTTTGGCACAGTCACAAGATGCCGTTGTCACTAAGGAGGGTTGGCTGGGGGCTCTGTTGACGGGTCATCCAGTGGAGGCGCAGGGATTGGGAAGGGAAATCGGCTTTATTCCTCGCCATACAGCGTTTGCTGTAGTTCGAATTTTCCCAGGCTTTTCCCGAAACTCCTCATATCTCAAACCTGCAACCTCTTGGCCACGAAAGAGGATAGCTAATGGCACGACTCGTGCTGTTGTAAGCGAAAGAAGAAAGCCGGGAAGGATGCCCATGCTCAGTCTTCATACTGACAGGATCAAAGATGTGGTCGTTATTGAATGCAAAGGCAGAATCGTGCAAAGTGAGGCGGCTTTCGCACTGCGCCGTGCGGTCACCAGGCAGGATGATGCACGGTTCATTTTGCTGGACCTTTCGGAGGTGTCGGCGATCGAGGGAGGCGGCTTGGGAATGCTCTTGTCTTTGCGATGCTGGGCCCATGACCACGACATCCAACTGAAGCTTTTCAACCCCACCAAATCGGTGTGGGACAGGCTTGAGTTGGCGAACTCGATGCTGGAGTTGGAAATTGCTACCCCTGATGAAACGCAAGCCGTCTTGGGCAACGCGCACATGCGGTCCGCCGCTTGAATACCCCTCTCCCGATTCGGGAAAAGAAGTGAGAGTCGTGCGACGGCAATTAGTCGATGTCATTACTGGCGGTCATCGAGTGGCACGATCATGGTGGCTGGCATGCGGTTGCGGTTTTGTTTCCCATTTCTGGTGCGATCCGCGGGCGGTGTCTTTTGTGTGAGCAGACTACCGATGCGAACGTCAACCGTCTCCGATTTCAAGGTTTGGCTACCCAGGAGACGAACGTCCGCCACAGCTTCCATCCCGGTCTGAAGCCATGTGCCTTCCATTTCGGCGAAATCAATCTTGAGGTCGACCTTCTTCAGCAGCCAGGAAGGAGTTTTAGCTATTTGACCCTCGACGCGGCGAACTAGGAACGAATGCTCGTCAACCCAAGCGGTTCCGCGGATGAGATCGATCTCCTTACGTTTTGGATTTAAGCTCAGCAAATAGCAAGGGCTGCCGTCGAGGCTAGCTTCTCCCATGTAGCCGAAGGAGTAATTGTTGTTATCGATAGTGGCTCGAGACCCCGAACCCTCCACCATCTGGGATTCGTGTTGCAGTATTCTTCGTACCACATCCTCGCCCCGGCTGGTGCCAACCCGCTTTTGGATCGCGAAGGTCTTGTGATTCGGCGGCAAATAATCAACCTTAGCCCATACCTCAGAACTGGGATTTGAGCCCTTCTCCCCGAACAGTCGGTACTCTCGAATTACCTGATAGGAAGAGCCTGGTCCGGAACGTGACTGAGCTTCCTGCATTTGCTCAACAACGGAGGCAAGTTGCGGATTCGATACTACCGTATCTGATGTAGGTAGTTTCTGTGCGTACGCCAGCACACAGGTTAGCGCCCATATTAACCAGAGCCTGAGGAATGGCATCGTGTTCAGCATCTTCCACCCCTCCGGGCGTGTTGCACTCGATATGCCAGTCCGGGCAGCTTGTCTGCTGGGAGATACCAGGCACACAATTGGTCGTTAAGCTGCAAATTTTACGGAATGAGGTCGAATCTGTCCTACAGTTGATCAGGTATGACGTGCATCCAGAACTACCTGACGCGCTAGCCGGCGCACTGCTTTCCAAGGCTGCCCCAACCAGCGTCAACCCGTGCGCACGACAATTCATCTGCTGGGATGGGAGGGGGAATGCCTTCACAAGCACCCAGTTCCCCTCCGGCTGGAGCCGAGCAGCCGGAGAGTGGCCAAACCGGGGCCAACGTGCGTCAGTCCATCACCGCAGACACTCAAGGAGTGGTCGGAATCTCAAACCTGAAGTTGTCGATGGTGTCGAATACGGCGCCAGGTTCGGTGGTGAGCTCCGAAAAAAGCAATGTGAAACTGGAAAGCGGCACGTTGATGCTGTTGCGCGTGAAGCAATAACGAATAAAAGGTACAGACCGGTTGGGGGTTGGTTTATCGCCTTTTACGCTGCCACTGTGGTCGTGGGAGTGCCCGCCACCGGCAGTTGTGCTACGACCAGTGTGCCCTTGCCGTTGGAGTGGATCTCCAGACTGCCCCCCAGTTGCCGAAGTCTTTCCCGCATCCCACGGATTCCTACTCCCGGCGTACCCGTCGAGGCCATTTCAGATTGCTTTTCTGGTGGTATACCTTTGCCACGATCCTCGACTTCCACGCGAACATCATGGTCAGACACACCAACCCGAATCCTGGCGGTCGGGCTGTCCGAATGGCGATGAATATTGGTGAGGCATTCCTGCACCGTCCGGAAAATGGCCGTTTCTGAATCGCGCGAGAGTCTGCCAAAATCTGCGGAGAACTCCAAATCGACTTCGATCTTGCTGCGTTGAGCAAATCCCTCGACGTACCAACGAAGAGCCGAAGCGAGGCCCGCCTCATCCAGCAGTGGCGGATGGAGCAGGTGGGAAATCGTACGGACCTCCCGACTGAGTTCCTGTACTAAAGCCGCGCTGTCGTTAACTCTGGTGGCAGTCTGAGTCAGGCGTTCAATGTCACTTCCGACGGCGGCAAGGTTCATTCCCAAAGCCGTTAACATCTGCCCTACGCTGTCGTGCAATTCACGGGCGATACGCCGTCTCTCATCATCCTGCAACTGGAGGAGACGCGCCGAGAGCTCGCGCAGACTTTGGTTGGTCCTGTCGAGTTCCACGGTACGTTCTCTAACCGCACCTTCCAATTCTAGTTGCGCTGCCGACAGCGCTGCCTCTCGGCGTCGGCGGGCTTCGCCTATTGCAACCACGACACTGGAAGCCAACAAGAATGTCAGAATCCCCACGGCATGAGCCGCTCCAACGACGCGAAGTGAGTGCACTGGCGAGATAAACCAGTATTGTGCCCCCATGAGGGCGAAAACCACGCATAGGATAGATGGGCCGACCCCGCAGTACCAGGCACAGAGAGCTATCGCAGGAAAGAGTGTAATGAACGGTGCATAGTCCCCCAGGAAGGGACTTAACGCCAGACGCAACAGCAACGCCGCTGCTGCGGCCGACAGGGCGACTGCGTAGCGAATCCAAGTCTTGTTGAAGATTCGGCCAGAGCGTGAAGACGTAGGCACCATACGTTCACCCTCGAATCGGTAAGTGTCTAAAACATCTCAGAAAGCCGGAAAAACACTGTGACAAACACCATAAATGTTACAACAAGAATATTCCAAAAGGCAGAGTTTATTGCTCAGCACCGTCGCCAAGGATCTCCCGATGCTGAATAAACACTGTGCCCGTTTCATAGTTGCTCTGGAATTTCTCGTAGGACAGCTAACTTGTTGAAAAGGCTGATAGATACATTAGCAAGGGGGTGAGCCAAGACGCTTTAACGGTGGCAATTTACGTTAGCGATAGTGCGGCGCTTTGTCCGCCGCCGCAGGAATCAAGGGCTGATCGGAAGTCTTCTCTATTCTTTCCTCCAGATCACGGATGCGCGCCTGCCTGCCGTCGTATTCGTGCTGTTCGGCATCGGTCAATCCCACAAAGGCATCCAACTCCAGCGCCTCAATTTGCCTTCGGAGCAGATTGACGAACTCGACTCGCAGCTTTTGGGCGTTGCAGTCTCCCATTTTTGAATCCGCGCAACCTAACTTTGCGGGGCCTCGGGCGAAGTGGCTTGGCGTCCTCTAAGATGCCAAATCTGCGTACGGTGGAACCCTGGAGACGCGAAATCGAATATCGGGTTAACCAGCTGGTAGGTTCTTTGAGAAATGCTGAAACCCAAGAACAAGTCCTCGGGCTTGTGCGGGCCACTCGTGCGCCCCCTTCGGGGGCAAGGTGGTACTCGATTCCAGACTGTCACAAAGAATAAATTAACGATGAAAGCTTCCGATCGCCATCGAGAGGACGCTGTAGGAGGGTAGTAGTGTTTACGGAAGTCAAATCATGTAGATCGCCCACCCACCGCCTGGTCCTTCAGTTGGTGGGGTGGGATCCATCACCTTGTCTCGGCCTGAAGAAAATCTCGTACAGCCACAAGGCGACAATTGCTTCGACAAAACCTACGAGAGGGTGTTTCCAGTTCATTGGTCATCTCCGGTTCTTAATCCTGTACGCTGGCCCGAGCCGCCATGACTGATTTACGCACCTGTTCTCTGAGCAAGAATCTCGCCAGAGGCAGTACTGCTTGATTTTGTGGTCGATACGCGGGAAAAGAGATTGGCCCGTCAGAAGCCTTTTCGGTGGGGACCGGAAAAATCTGCTCCCTACAGGAGAAGCCGTAGACATTTTCTTGCTGACCAAGCGCCGGCAGAATTCGTTTCGTTGCCTTTTCGCAGGGAGACGACACTTAGTCAAGCTTGCCGAATTCGTTCGCTGTTGGGCTGGGAGCCGGCCAGCGCGTAATAGAGGATGTAGAGATAGCAGATGACCGGCAAGAAAAACGCCCGGTGAATCCCAATATGGTCGGCAATGAAACCTTGGGCAAGCGGAACGAGTGCTCCTCCGACGATTGCCATGTTAAGAATTCCGGAACCATTTCCCGCCAGAGGACCAAGCTCAGCTAAACCCAAGGTGAAAATGCTCGGGAACATAATGGAGTTGAATAGCCCAATCGCGAGGATGGTCCACATGGCAAGGTGGCCACTGGCGACGATGGATGTCAGCAGTAGCGTAGTCGTACAGACCGCACACAGGCCAAGCAGATTCTTCGTCTTAAATTTGCGCAACAGGGCTGACCCGATAAATCTTCCAACCATTGCGCCACCCCAATAGAGCGAGACCCATCCGGCTGCAACCTTCGCCGTCAATCCCGCAATCCCAGGCTGACCGAGATAATTGACCAGGAAGCTGCCGATCGCCACTTCGGCTCCGACGTAGGTGAAGATTCCGATGGCTCCAAGGATCAGATTGCGGTGCTTCCAAAGCGAATCGCCCGACCGCTCGCCTGGAGGATGCTGAGCGGACTCAATCCTTGGCAGTTTGGAGTATCCGATTAGGACGGCTAGCAGCACCAGCAGCAGGCCTATGACCACGTAGGGCATTTTGACCGAGGCTGCCTGTTGGGTTCGGTATGCGTGGAGGGCTGTTGGTGAGAGCCTCCTCATTTCCAGCACGGCCAGTGGCGCCGCACTCAAGATGAACAATGAGCCAATGCTGGGGGCAATGGTTGTGCCCAGTGAATTGAATGCCTGGGTCAAGTTCAGGCGGCTGGAAGCGGTTTCGGGTGAACCCAGCACAATCACATAAGGGTTCGCGGCTACCTGCAAGGCGGTAATACCCGCTGCCAGCGTGATGAGTGCCATTAGGAAAAGTGAATACGAGGGAACACTCGCGGCGGGCGCGAACAAGAATGCACCCACGCTCATCGTCAACAGGCCGGCGACCATGGTGTGCTTGTAGCCAATCCAATCCACGATTTTGGCGGCGGGAATCGAAAACAAGAAGTAGGCTGAGAAGAAGCTGAACTGAATCAGCATGACCTGTGCGTAGCTGAGTTCGAAAATCGACTTCAAGTGGGGAACCAGAATGTCATTTAGGCAAGTAAGGAAACCCCACATGAAGAAGAGCAGGGTTACGACCGCGAGCGGCCGGCCGTAAGCTCCCGGTTGATCAGCCACAGTGGGTGGCCTTTGAGCCAACACTGGGCTGGCATGTTTTCCCGAACTCATTTACCGACACCCCGCCGGTTACCGGAACTGGTATCCGGATTTAAGTTCGCAGCGATAAGTCTTAGATTGGTCCTTGTCGATCCCCAGGTGGCAATCGGCCCATCGCAAAAAAAGATTCGGTCCCAGAGGAAAGACGATGGCTTCTCCATCAATCTCCGCTTCAATGCTCGGACCCTCAGCTGCAGGTGGCAGGCTGAAGTTCAATGCACGCCCGAAGATGACTGGATAAGATTCCCGCACCAGGTCGCTGACCATGGGGCGAACAACCTCCGCTTCTAATAGAAAGGTGGTTGTGTCAGACCAATTACGAAGGGAAACGTTGAGGCGGCGGTGGTCCTGCGAGAGGTCTTCCTGCTCGATCCTGGTGAAAGGGCATGGTCCGGCAATGCAAGATACTCTTGCGTTTCGGAACTCGTTTCCCTCGCCAGCGTCAAGAGCCGTGTTGCCGATCACCGCCTTCCACCTGCCGTCAGGCGAACACGGAGGGTGATTGTCACAAGGCATGTTTCCGGTGTTGGTGACTTGAAATGTCTTGACCGTGCTGCCTACATTGGCTTCAGTGGTGGCCTTAACTGAATACCTTACTCGTGCGTTCGAAATGTTTGCCACAGGGCGATGAGGGTCGGCGGAGGTTTGCTGAGGGAGTGGCACCATGCGCGCGATGTACAGTTTGTCTCCCACAAAATCGTGCAGAGTGAGGTGTTCGTAATCCTTGTGCCGGAATTCGAGCAATACTGGTTGGCGCCGCCGCAGTCGCTTGGGCAAGGTGATGCGAAAAAAACCGGAAGGATCAGACTTGAAGTTGCCGATCCCCACCCCATTGGACGCGGTGATTTCGACGTCTCCAATCGGCAGTTGTTTGTTTGGGTCGCTGTCCTGTCGCAAGACTGTTCCCTTTAGGACAAGGGGTTGGCGGCGGTGCACCAAGACAATGATCAATACAACCCCCACGATAGCCACTAGGAACCAGATGGCTATCTTTTTTTCGTTACCCATGGCCGTGGATGCCTCGACTGAACATTCTATGACGCGGTTCCAGGATGGCGGGTTTGCCGGGTTTGACTCGATGACCCATTCGCCGCCGGCGAGATCGCAAATTCCTTCAGATTCTGAAGGCTTTATGCTTCCATTTGACATCTAAGGTGCAAGCGATGCACAAGCACCACAACACCACACAAGGCGCTCCTACACTTTCCCGACGGGACTTTCTGTTGCAGAGTGGAGGCATATGGGTGGCGAGCCTTTTCAGCCACCCGAGGATCCTTCCCTTTGTGGCACCGGCAGAAAACCAGCTCACGGGCTTGCAACCCGCCTCGACAACCGCCTCTCTTCCGCCGGCTGATGACCAATTCTTGGAAGAACTCGAAAAGCTTACTTTCACGTATTTCTGGGAACAAGGTAGTCCCCTGACGGGATTAGTAAAAGATCGATGCAATGTACACGAGCATGACGCTAGCGTGGTTGCAAGTATTGCAGCAACTGGGTTCGGGCTGACCGCGCTTTGCATCGGACAAAAGCGGGGGTTCGTTTCAGTTCGCGACGCGCGGGAACGAGTTCTGACGACTCTCCGGTTTCTAGGGAAAAAAATGCCCACACATCGTGGGTTTTTCTATCATTTCGCCGACGTCAACACCGGCGAGAGAGTGTGGGACTCCGAGGTCTCGTCCGTTGACACAGCAATCCTGCTTTGCGGAATTCTCACCTGCCGGCAATGCTTCGAGGAGCATTCTGAGATCAGCCGCCTGGCTTATGAGATCTTTGACCGGGTTGATTGGTCATGGCTGTCGGAGGACACTTCTCTGTTGCCGCATGGATGGACTCCCGAAGTCGGTTTTCTTCCCTATCGCTGGGACTATTACAGCGAATTGATGATGATGTACCTCCTCGGGCTGGGATCGCTTTCTCATCCCTTGTCCGTCGAGACCTGGAATGCCTGGAAACGCACTCGGTTCGAGTATGAGGGCATTGGTTACATCGGTTCGTTCGCCCCTCTGTTTGTGCATCAGTATTCGCAAGCCTGGTTTGATTTCCGTCGCAAGCGCGACAAATATGCGGACTATTTCCAGAACTCCGTAGCGGCCACCGAGGCACACCGTCGTTTCTGTCTGGAGTTGGCGAAACAGTTCCCTGATTACAGCGATGATCTATGGGGCATAACAGCATCAGACTCCCAGAAGGGTTATGTGATTTGGGGAGGGCCGCCCGCCATCGGGCCGATTGATGGAACCGTTGTCCCCAGTGCGTCGGCTGGATCCATGCCATTCCTGCCGCAGCCTGTAATGCGGGTACTCAGGAACATCAAGGATCATTATGGGAGAGCATTCAGCAAATACGGGTTTGTAAGCGCGTTCAATCCGCTCAAGAATTGGTATGATCACGACGTAATTGGGATCGACCTGGGCATCACGATGCTGATGGCGGAAAATGCTCGCACGGGTTTTGTTTGGGATACGTTTATGAAAAACCCTGAAGCGCAGCGAGGCATGGCACGCGCTGGATTCAAGAAGTACACGCCCTAATGTGTATTCGATTCTCTCTGCTATTTCAGTTCAATGACTGCCAAGCCTTGCCCAGGCAGCGTTAAGGTAAGCTCGCCCTGATGCAGTTGACGGGTTTCCGGAGCCGGGAGTTCACCGCCCTTGCGCAGCTCGCGAATCTGCGCCACTGTGGGGTAGCGAGGCGCACCCATCCCAGCGTAGGCCGGATGAAAATCTCCATGATCGTGATCCACACGGAAGATTCTGGCGTTTCTTGCATCTGAATTATTCAGGCGCAAAGTGACGGTTCTTGCCGAACCGGTCGTGCCCGGAGGAGCATAGTTCCACAACGCGAGGACTAAGGTGCCATCGTTCCTGCGGGTAAGCAGTGCGATGTCAGAATCGAGCCGGAGCCTTTCTGTTCCGAGCCGATGCAGGACTTCAAAGACATGAAAAGCGGGTTTCGGAATGCCTCCGGCAGCGATCAGCCCATAGCCACCATAGAAGGGCGTTTTCACCACCCCTTGTTCTTCAAAGACATCCGAGAATGTCCAATAAGACATCATGTCGACCAACCCGTCACATTGACGGACGATGTCGGCCACCCAAGATGCTATGAAAATGGAATCCGTAACCTCAGGTTCAGTCATATAACTGGCATTGAATTCGCTCCAAATCAGTGGCAGCTCTGGCTCGCTCGATGCTTTAATCTGATCGTGAACTTTGCTCACAGCGCGGCACACCATTCGATCGCGGGGAATGTCCGTTTCGGATCCGAAAACGCCTTGTGGGGGATCATTGGCGTAGACATGGGTTGAAACAAAATCCATCGGGATGTTTTTCTCGACACAATGGTGGATGAACGCGTCCACCCACGCGGCTTGCGCGGTTGCTGGTCCACCGACTCGGAAACGTGGACTGACCGCTTTGATCGCAACTGCGGTGTGGTCGTACAGTTCCCAGTAGGTCGCCTGTTTTGGCTCTCCCGCCCAAAAATCAAGATTCGGCTCATTCCAGACTTCGAAATACCACTGTGCGACTTCATCGATACCGTAGCGGTTGACCAAATGCTGCATGAACGCCGAGATCAGGGCGTCCCAGTGATTCCAATCCCGGGGTGGAGAAATATTCGGTTTATACCAAAATGTATGCAGGATGTTCTTGGCTGCCAGCTTGCTGGGCATGAAGCTGATCTCCACAAACGGGCGCACACGGTTCGCCAGCAAACCATCGTAGATTTGGTCTACGTAAGAGAAGTTGTATGCCGGGTGTCCTTGGCCGTCCTCATCGTAGACGCCCACCTCGTCAAGGAAAATGCCGTGGAACCGCACGTACGCGAAGTCGGTGATCCCTTTTACCGCACGTAAATCGCGGCGATAGCTATCCCGCAGGCTGAGTATCGCCCGTCCCGAACCGAACATGCGCTCCCAAAAGTGGGGAAAGGGATGCGATGGGGCCTTCGCATCGATGATAATCACGTGCGGATCTGGCGCTACTTGTGCGCTCATTTCGGATCCCGTTCTCCAGAACATTAGGAGGATAGCGAGAGCGATGATGCGAGAACTTCTCATTGAGGTCTCCATCAGCCCAATCAGGAGTTCCATCAATTAGTGGGCTTCATGCCGCCTTGGTGCGGCCGCTTCGCACGGGACGAACGTGAGCGGCCGGTTTCTCCTGCAGCAACAGCTCCGTAGCCTGCACCCGCGGATGGCTGTGAAACCAGCGCTGCACAATATCATCGTGCAGAAAATTGGCGATTGAGAGCAGGCTCATGCCCTGATGATGGGCCATCCAGCAACGCACCGGCTCGCAGCGCCGAAACCAGGAACGCCGGCGCTTAGGATCGAAGTCGATGGCCTCATAAAATCCGTAGCACCCCAACCATCGCCTGTCTCGCATATTGTGCAAGTTCTGCAGTGCGGCTGACGGATCAACATGCAGCGCCAGAAACGACGAATATGGTGAAATCACTGGTGCGTCGCGATCCAGTTTGCGCGCAGCCAGTTGCGGAACTCCAAAAGCGTAGTACTGATAGTTGCCTGACTCGTCCGTTCTGAAGTACGCGGACTCGGAGATGCCCCAGGGAATCCGTTTTTTGGCGACGTGGGCCCGCTGCGACCGCACCGCTGCCATTGCCGAGCGCTCGAGAAGTGTATTTGGATAAATACGCATCCACAGGGTTGGCATCAGATACTCAAACATCGTCCCTGTCCATGAGAGTAGGACCGCCCGGCCCCGATCCAGGGCGTGGGGCCGGCCGAGTAGGAACCAACTCTCCTGGGGGATATCGTCTTTGGCAATGGCTGTAAACACCGCGATGCGCGATTCTGTCGCCAACAGGTCGTAACATGCGGAATGGACATGCTCAGTTTCAACATCAAAACCGACTGACAGTAGGCGCCTTTTCCTGTCCAGAAGAAATGCAAAATCCGTCTCAGCGGCAAGGGTGCCTGCCTGATCGGCAATGTTGTTCAGATCCTCAATTAGACGTGTCGCATTTGAGCGCGCCGTCGGCAGCAGGGACAGGAGCTGACTGCACAGCATGCGCCGTTCGCTGGAAGAAGCGGTTGAATCTATTGCTGCCTGCAGCCGGACGATCAGCGCATCGATGAAACTCGGCACCCGCTTGAGTGCTGTGGCTTTAGACTGCTGCTGCAGATTGATCATCGGGTCGTCTTCCAGGAAGGCGAACTCGAGAAGCAGCCAGGGAGCGTAGAGCTGTACGGTTCGCCTCACCTGCTTGACCCGTTCTTCGGCCTGTTTTGCAAACCACCGGGCAGGGGCATGTTTCGAACGAGAAGTCCTTTTATCGATGCTTGCGAAAATCGCGGCCGGAATATCCAGGAGATAGGGCAGCCAATCTTGTCTCTTGCGTTCCCTTTTCAAAGTAGAGAACCGCCTGCGCGGCAGAGCGCGGAGATTCGCCAGAAGGGAGAGATGATCCAGAAAACCATCCGCCAATTCAGGCTGCAACAGGGGTCGCTCCAGAAGGTCCAGACATCCCCGCTGGAGGGTCCAAAGCGAAGCTGTCAAGTTGCCGCTGTCGACGGTCGACACGCTGGTGGGTGAAAGCGGCACCAGGGACCGTGTGTCATACCAGTTGAACAGATGGCCGCGATACTTCTGCAACTGCGACACCGTTTCCAGAGTTCGGAGGGTCTGTTGCGTAAATTCGGGAACCGTGAGATAGCCGAACTTGCACGCGACTTGGCGCGCATTGAAAAGGAAACCAAGATTTGTCGGGGAAATGCGGGCGGCGATGTTGGCTGGCTCCTCTTGCACATTGTCGGGAATCAACCAATGGTGCTCTTCGGTGCTGAACTCAGCAAAGTACCGCCAGATGCGGAGTGCTGCAAGGCGAAGGAAGCGTTGATCTTTCTCTGACGCTTGCTTGCGCGGAGAACGAGGCGGTCGGTTTAGCCACAGCGAAACCGGCTTGCTGCACGCCCATAGAATCAGGATCGGTAACGCGGCAGGGAGAGCCTTGCGATGAAGGAACCATACCAGGAAGAATAAGCCCAGCGCGAGCATGGGCGTGCAATCCAGGTAAATGTCAAGCACCGTCCGTTTATAGCCTGCGAGCTCCGCTTGTGCAGCCGTCTCCCACTGCAACAGTCTCCGTCGGGTGAGCGCGCGACGAACCAGGGTTCGGACCACAGCATCGAGAGACAAGAGCGCCTGGTGCGCCAGGAAAGTGAGTGTCAACCAGTTAGTGATATTTGCGTCAAGAAACGCGTCCCAGGCGTCGAGGGCGATGCTGGTTCGCTTTAAGACAGTGGCGCGCACCAGTTCCGCGGCAAACTGAAACCACGCGGGAAAAAACAAGATCGCGACCCCGGCAAGTGTCCAGAGCACTGGCCGCCGCAGGGGCATTACCCAGCCCAGCACCAGCAAAAGGAACGTCGCCGGTTCCACCAGACTGCGCCGCAGGTTGTCAAGAATCTTCCATTGGGAAATGAGCGACAAAGTGTTTGGGACGAGTCGTCCGGACTCATCCGGAACTTGCGGACGCAACCACCCCGCAATCTGCCAGTCGCCCCGCAACCAACGATGTTTACGCCGATTGTAGGCACTGTAATGCGAAGGGTAGTCCTCGATCACCTCAATGTCGCTGACCAGACCGGCACGGGCATACGCACCTTCGATCAGGTCATGACTCAGCAGAGCATTGCGTGGGAAACGACGATCGAGAACTCGGCGCACAGTTTCCACCTCATAGATTCCTTTGCCAACAAAAGTTCCCTCGCCGTATAGATCCTGATACACGTCTGAAATGGCACGTGTGTAAATGTCGAAACCTGTTTCGCCGGAATAAATACTTGCCAGCCTGGAGCGCGATGTACTCTGAATGCTTATGCCGACGCGTGGTTGCAGGATGCCATAGCCTGATACGACCGTGTTGCTGTCTGGATCGACGATTGCCTGATTCAGAGGATGGGCTAAGGCTCCGACCATCCGGTGGGCCGATCCACGGGGCAGTTCGGTGTCCGAATCAAGGGTTATGGCGAAACGCACCCTTGGCAGTATGGAGAAATTCCCAGCTTTGATTGGAAAACTGTCATGCTGACCACACAACAGGTTATTCAGGTCCATTAGCTTGCCGCGCTTGCGTTCCCAGCCCATCCAGAGCTCTTCGCGAGGGTTATAAACACGCCGCCGGTGTAACAAGAGGAAAGACCCCATGCCTGATCCGGCGTACTTCTCGTTAAGCCGAGTGATCAAGTCCGAACAGAGGTCCACCAGGGAGTTATCGTCCCGCGGTTCTTCCGGTGAATCGGGGAGGTCGGTGAGCAATGCAAAATGGAGATTCGGATCTTGGTTTCCCAGGAAGCGCACTTCCAGGTTCTCTGCCAGCTTGTGAACCTGTTTTTCACTGAAGAGGACGGTTGGTATGCACACCAAAGTGACGCACTCGTTGGGGACCCCGTCGGCAAAATCCAATTTGGGAAGAATATCCACAGGGAGGAACACAGTGGCCAGGTAGTTCATGATCTGGACCGCGCTCTGGGACCCCGGCAGCAACACGGCCAGCGTCGAGAGCAAAATCCACCCCAGCGAACTATGTGGATCGGTCACCAGCAGCACCACTCCTGACAGGATAGCGAAGGTGAGGCCTGCGATTCCGGCGAGATAAAGCTCATCGGGGTGGACGCGCAGGAAAGCGTGCAGGCGCTGCGCAAGGGGGTGATGGAACCCCACCTTTTGCTCAAGCGACGCAGTGCCTTCGGCGAGCAGGTAGAAGCCAACATGCGAACGACGCTGCGTCAAGCGGGGGATCTCGTTCGGCTGTTTCTGCGCCTGGCGGGCAAGGGCGATGGCTTCGCGAGCAACTTCAATCTCCGTGCAATCGGAGTGATCGGCGATATTTACAAGCTTCCTCCGGCACAGATCACGGCTGTCGAAATCCATCTGGGGATAAGCCCCCGCTGGATCTTGGCGCAAGATGTGATCGAAAAGAATCAACGGCTCGATGACATCCTTCCATCTGGCTTGTCCAACATCTCGAAGACTGCGCACAAGGACTTCGAGACCGAATGATCCGGTCGGATCCTTGAGTAACCGACCGCCTTGGGCTGCAATCTGTTCGAGCAGGATGAGCTTGAGGACGGGTACTAATTCCCAAGGCTCAACCATCTTGAGAACCGTAACCTCCTGAAAAGCTCGAATGTATGCAACGAAGCTTGGTTCCTCAAATTGGTAGGCGGTTGCGTCGAGATAGTCTTCAGCCAGCGCCGCAATTCTGGGAATGACCCTGCCGTCGCGAGCGTGAACGTGAGGAAGCATCCGAGATCGCTTGAAAGTCCCACGAACATCGTCCAATTCCGCCTCAAGCAGGCGGATGTTGTCATGCAGCCAGCGGAAATCATTGGACACAGCCTTCGGAGGCGGAGATTCCAGGTTTGTCACTAAGGGTTTGAGTGTGCGAGACAAGGCCCGGCAACGATTCCAGAAAGGACGCGATGCGCGCCGGCCCGGCAGCCATGCCAGGCTGTGGGCCAATTCTGCGGCGCGAACATTTAAGGCCGGCGCGCCCTGCGCCAGCCGCGAAGGATAGCAGACATGTTCAGCTTCTGCGTTGCCGAGTTCCAGATGAGCACTTTGCGGCATCTTGTGTTTCCTAGCGATAGCTGGAAGCCTGCATCTCAAACATTTCGGCGTAGCGACCTCCCAGGCTGGCCAGCTGGTCGTGACTTCCGTCCTCGATGATCCTGCCGTTGTCGAGTACTACGATGCGATCCGCCATGCGTACGGTTGAGAATCGATGTGAAATAAGAAGCGCCGTCTTGCCGGCGGTGAGTTCGGAGAAGCGTCGAAAGACCTCAAATTCGCTCCG